>CDYI01044846.1_pt1 | contig 169364 bp, 165 predicted proteins | sample 557711 | NCBI WGS metagenome assembly CDYI01 (sample SAMEA3182054, study PRJEB8094) | gut metagenome | biome: human; feature: gut; material: Stool; isolation source: human stools | place: Canada | collected 2012-11-13 | reverse complement strand
GCAACAATGGTCTGCCCGTTCCTCTGGGTCGTGATGATACTGTCGGGGGTCTGTTCTGCCATAGGCGGCTCCTTTCTTTGGGCGCAAAAGAGGGATTTCCCGTAGTTCGGAAAATCCCTCTTGGTTGATGGTTATTCTGTTTTACTGTGTGGGCTGTGCGGCGGCTGCCTGCGCCTTTCTCCTTGCCCGGTATTCCCGCGCCTTGATACGGTCATACTCCCGCTGCTTTTCAAGGTTTCTCGCCCGGTACTCCCTTGAATACTGCCGGTGGTAGGCGCGGCTCTTTTCCTTTTTGGCTTCTTCGATTTCCTCCCGCATTTGCCGGATTTCCTGCTCGGTCGGCTCTGCAAGCTGTGTCACTTCATTCTCAAACTTGCCGATATAATTGAAATATATGCTGATGTGCTGGATTGCGTATCTCGCCCTTTTCTGGTCGCGCTCATGCACTTCAATCCGGCTGATAAACTCGTTGAGAATGGCGGGGGTAAGCTCGGTAAAGGCGGCATGGCGTTCCGTCAGCTTCAAAAACTTCTGCGCCCGTCCTCCCGCGTTCTCATAAGCGGATAGCTGCTCTTGGAGCGTGGCAAGCTCCGCTTTCAGCGCGTAGTATTCTTCCGAATACTTCTGCGACATCTGCTCATAGCGGTCTTGCGGGATCGTGCCGAGGGCGTTGTCCTCATAGAGCTTGTTCAGCACCTTGTCAATCTGTTCAAGGCGCGTCGTGATTTGCGGAATACGCTTCTGCTGTTTCTTGGTCTGGTCGGTCTGCTGCATGGCAAGGTTCTTTTTCACTAATGCTTCAAACTCCGCCCGATTGCTGATAGAATAGTCCTCGATTTTCTTCAGCACTTCCGCGATGGTCTGCATGAGCAAGTCCGCGTCCATGATGTGCGGGGAATGGCATTTGGGGTTCTTGGCTTTTCCCTTGTGGTACTCGCTGCAAAAAGCAACGTGCCGCTTGCCGCCGTTCCGGTAATCAATACGAATGTGCATTTTTGCGCCGCATTCCTTACAGAAAAGTAAGCCGGACAGAGGGTGGATTTCCCCGTCCCCGTTGGGGCGTCTGACGGGTGCGTTTTCCAAAATCCGCTGTACGGTTTCAAAATCGCTACGGCTGATAATCGGCTCATGCACATTTTCTGTGATGTGCCACTGGCTCCGGTCTACATAGTGGTTATGTTTATCCCGGAAATGCTTTGTAGTCTTGAAGTTGACTACATCGCCGCAATACTCCTGCCGTGTGAGGATATTGGTCAAGGTGGCTTTGTTCCACTTGCAGCGGTTATCCTCGTTGAGCGTCTTATTTTTACAGGTTCCCCGCCCTCGGTCTTTCATGTAGAAAGTGGGGGTTGGGATTTGCTCCTGTGTCAGATATACGGCGATTTGGTTGCGGTTCTTCCCGCCGATAAACAGACGGAAAATCAAACGGACAACCTCGGCGGCTTCTTCGTCGATTATCCAAAAATCCTTGTTGTCCGGGTCTTTGACATAGCCGTAAGGGGCTTCGGTGACAATCGGCTTTCCACTCATGCCTTTGGTCTTAATGCCCGTTTTCACTTTCTTGCTGATGTCCTTTGCATACCACTCCGACATGATATTGATAAAGGGCGCAAACTCCAATGTGTCGGGCTTCTCGCTGTCAATGCCGTTGTTGACCGCGATAAAGCGCACATTGTTCCGTCTGAATATCTCCATCGCGTTGCCGACTTGGAGATAGTCGCGCCCCCAGCGGGTAAGGTCTTTCATAATGCAGACACCGATTTTCCCGTTTTCCACATCGTCCATCATGCGGGAGTAGGCGGAACGGTCAAAAAACCTGCCGCTTTCGTCATCGTCGATGTAGTGCCGGATATTGGTTAGGTGCTGCCCTCTGGCATAGTTCTCCAAAAAGATTTTTTGGTTCTGTATGCTGTTGCTCTCGCCGCCGTCCCTGTCCTCGTCGCCCACGGAAAGGCGGGAGTAAAGGGCTGTAATTTTGCTATAATCAGTCATGTGCATAACCTCCTGTGCGTCCATGTATGTGTCATTTACACTTAAAATTATGCACTCCAGCGGGCAGAACCATACCCGATTCCGTGGCGGTATTTCTTGGCGTTTTTGCCTTTCAGGTAGACCGCCATGCGAAGGACCACCGCACCGGCTATACCGATCAGAAGGTCCGTTGGCTGGAAACTGAGCCACGGGGAGGAAAGCGCTGCCGTGAAGCCGTCCCCGATAGAAAGCAGCTTGCCGGAGAGGTCAGCACCGGGCGCAAGCCGGAAAGCCTGTGCCAGCTTATCGAAGGGATACACGAACAGGAGATACGGAAGGTTCAGCAAAAACATTTTTTTCATGTTCATCTCTGCACGCTCCGATCTTTGACCTTTACTTTCTCCCGGTCAATGATGCGGTTTTCCGCTTTCTCCGCCGCCTGTTCCTTCGCCTGGGTCAGCCGTTCCCGGATGGAGGGCTTTTCCTCACGGCTAATTTTCCGGCTGGCAAACTCCTGAAATGCCGCTGTGATGGCATCCGCGTCCCGGCTTTTGAAAAAGACCAGGTAACGGGGCTGCTCTGCGGCGGTGTCTTTTTTCAAGGCAAAATCCACATGGTATTTCTTCGCCACACGGGAGAAAGCCTTGATATTCTTGTCACTGATCTCGATATTGGCAAGACCGGCGTTCTGGCTGGCAAGCTGTTTAAGGCTCTGCCTGCCGCGGTAGATTTTTGGTTTCTGGCTTTTCTGGATTTCCTCCAGGAACTTTTTGACGGCCTTTTCAAAGACCTGCTCGCTTAGCTTGGCTCCGTCAACAATGAGCGTTACGGCGCCCCGCGTTACTTCCTCCTGCATTTAGCCTCGCCCCCTTTGCCCGTCCCCGTACATATCGTGTTGCACCAGGGAAGAATAGTAGCTGTTGATGGTGGTCGGGGCGTTATACAGCGCCGCCAGAAGGTATTTCTTGATATTGCGGACATAGGTGGTGTTGTCCTTCATGCAGTCCATGACATACTGAACATGAGAACTGTCCAGCTTCAGGAACCGGGATTTGACCACTTCTGCCGGATAATCGTCTCCGGCAATACGGATCGTCTTGCGGGCAGAACATACGGTATCCACGATCAGCTCCGTGATCTCGTCCAGCATCTCATGGTCAACACGGTCACTGTTTTTCCAGAAGTCATATTCGATATTCTCTAAAATCAGTTCTCGATAGCTTTCTCTTGCTCCCATCCCATCCGTTCCCATCCTCGCCCCTGCGGGGGTAGGGGGATTTGATTGGATAGGATTTGATACTTCCGTACTTGATAAATCAGTTCTTGATGGATCGTTACTTGATTTATCTTTATTTAATTGGGCGGGTTCTTCCTGAACAGGCGTGACCAATGTTGGGTTTGCCTGTACGGGATTTTCCCGTATAGGTTTTTCCTGTGCAGGCGTTGGCTCTTTAGGTTGCTCCAAAATGGTGTACTCAATCGAGCCGAGCTGACCGTTTGCGCCTCTGACGCGCTCACGGATCAGATAGCCGTGTTCCTCCAGCTCCCGGATGCCGCCACTGATACTGTCGATACCGTCCTTGCAGATACGGGAAAGCCCCTTCATGGTGTAGTCCCAGTTCTCCGGCAGGGACAACATGAGGGAAAGAAGCCCCTTTGCTTTCAGCGACAGGGACATATCCCGCAGATGATGGTTTGACATGACCGTGTAATCACGGGTCTTTTCAATACGGAAAACTGCCATCTTCGATACCTCCTTCCTGTGAAGATAAAAGTGTTGATTTCGATGAAAAAAGCCTCCGTTTTGCCTCTCGGATGTGTTCCATAGGAAAACATCCACGCCCGCCTGCTTGCAGCAGTCTGAGAGGGAAAAACAGAGGCTTTCGCACCCTAAGTGATACAGTTTTGAGACAGGGACAGGTGCGGGTATGAAAAAACGCCATGGGACGGTTGCCTATGGCGTGAAAACAGGAAAAGGGCGCTGATATTTGCATATCAACGCCCTTTGAGCCTGTCAGTATTTGATTGTTTCGACTTCGCACCGTGTTTGCACCATGAAAAACATTGATTTTACTGACTTCTTCAATGTTTTCTTATCTGGTGCTACCATTGGGGGGAGAGCGCTTTTCCTCTTTTTGCTCCAGAACATTTGTTTGAAAAATAGGTTTACAGATAAAAATAAAGGTGATACAATAGAATACTACACGACTGCACGGAACAGGAGGCGCTTATGGGACAGTTCAAGGTGGTATCGGATTATACCCCCAGCGGGGACCAGCCCCAGGCCATCGACACACTGGCCAGCGGCATTGAAAACGGCCTGCGGGATCAGGTGCTGCTGGGCGTTACCGGCAGCGGCAAGACCTATACCATGGCCAAGGTCATCGAGCGGGTCCAGCGGCCCACCCTGGTGCTGGCCCACAACAAAACCCTGGCAGCCCAGCTGTGTGAGGAGTTCCGGGCCTTCTTCCCGGAAAACGCCGTGGAATACTTCGTGTCGTACTATGACTACTATCAGCCGGAGGCGTACATCCCCCACACGGACACCTTCATCGAAAAGGACGCCGCCATCAACGACGAGATCGAGCGCCTGCGCCACAGCGCCACCGCCGCCCTGTTTGAGCGGCGGGACGTGATCGTGGTGTCGTCGGTGTCCTGCATCTACGGGCTGGGAGACCCCATCGACTATGCCAACATGGTGATCTCCCTGCGCCAGGGGAAGGAGTACCCCCGGGACCAGCTGCTGCGCAAGCTGGTGGAAATCCGCTATGAGCGCAACGACATTGCCTTTGACCGGAACATGTTCCGGGTCCGGGGGGACACGGTGGAGATCTATCCGGTGTACGCCAACGGATATGCCATCCGCGTGGAGTTCTTCGGCGACGAGATCGACCGCATTTCCCAGATCAACCCCGTCACCGGCCAGGCCCAGCGGGTGCTTCAGCACGTGGCCATCTACCCCGCCAGCCACTATGTCACCACCAAGGACAAGATGGAGCGGGCGGCGGAGGAGATCGAAAAGGAGCTGGCGGAGCGGAAAAAGTGGTTTGAGGATCATGGCAAGCTCATCGAGGCCCAGCGCATCGACCAGCGCACCCGGTACGACCTGGAGATGATGCGGGAGCTGGGCTACTGCACCGGTATCGAGAACTATTCCCGGGTCATCTCCGGCCGGGAGCCCGGCTCCCCGCCCACCACCCTGCTGGACTATTTCCCGGAGGACTTCCTGCTGTTTGTGGACGAGAGCCATGTGACCCTGCCCCAGGTCCGGGCCATGTACAACGGCGACCGGGCCCGGAAGGAGAGCCTGGTGGAATACGGCTTCCGCCTGCCCTGCGCCTTCGACAACCGGCCTCTGAAATTCCCGGAGTTTGAGGAGCGGTATCACCAGGCGGTGTTTGTGTCCGCCACCCCCGGGGACTATGAGCGTGAGCACGCCGACCAGGTGGCCGAGCAGGTGATCCGGCCCACGGGTCTGCTGGATCCCCGGGTGGAGGTGCGCCCCGTGGAGGGGCAGATCGACGACCTGGTGGACGAAATCCGCCTGCGCATCGACCGAAACGAGCGGGTGCTGGTGACCACCCTCACCAAGCGCATGGCCGAGGACCTGACGAACCACATGAAGGGTCTGGGCCTGCGGGTGCGGTATATGCACTCCGACGTGGCCGCCATCCAGCGGATGGAGATCATCCGGGATCTGCGGCTGGGCGAATTTGACGTGCTGGTGGGCATCAACCTGCTGCGGGAGGGCCTGGACCTGCCGGAGGTGAGCCTGGTGGCCATTCTGGACGCCGACAAGGAGGGCTTCCTCCGCAGCGAGACCAGCCTGATCCAGACCATCGGCCGGGCGGCCCGGAACGCCCAGGGCCTGGTGATCCTGTACGCCGACACCATCACGCCCTCCATGCAGGCAGCCATGGACGAAACGGAGCGCCGCCGGGAGAAGCAGGACGCCTATAACAAGGCCCACGGCATCGTTCCCCAGACCATCCGCAAGGACGTGCGCAAGGTGCTGGAGATCTCCAAGGACGCCCAGCAGGAGCAGCAGGCCGGCCGCCGCAAGCTCACCGACGCTGAGCGGGAGGCCACCATCCGCCGTCTGGAGAAGGAAATGAAGGAAGCCAGCAAAATGCTGGAGTTTGAATACGCCGCCCTGCTGCGCGATCAGATCATCGCCCTGCGGGGGGAGAAATGAGGAAGCGCCATGCCCCATGTTCCCACCGTGGATATCCGCCGCCTGGGGGATATCCGCTTCGATACCCAGCTGGAAAAGGCCCTGGCCCCCAGTCCGGACTATGACGTGCAGCAGTGGCTGTTCGTCCCCAATGAATACACCGAGTACCGGTACATCCTGGGCACCCGGGGGAAAAAGCCCCTGATCTGCATCGGCATCAACCCCTCCACCGCCCGGCCCGGGGACCTGGACCCCACCCTGAAAAGCGTGGAGCGGGTGGCCAAGGCCAACGGCTTCGACTCGTTCATCATGTTCAACGTCTACGCCCAGCGGGCCACCTCCCCGGACGATATGGAGCCGGAGTGCAACCCGGAGCTGCACCGGGAGAATATGCGGGCCTTCGCCTATGCCCTGTCCCTGAATCCCCGGCCGGTGGTGTGGGCCGCCTGGGGGACCATCATCGAAAAGCGCCCCTACCTCTGGACCTGTCTGGAGGATATGATCGCCCTGGGCCGGGAATACGGCGCCCAATGGGTCACCTGCGGCCGCTGCTCCAAGGCCGGGCATCCCCACCACCCCCTGTATCTGCGGGCAGACGCCCAGGCGGAGCCCTTCGACGTGGAGGAATACGTCCGGGCCCAGCAGGCCCGGGCGGCCGCCGCCGTGTCCGGCCGCCCCAGGCGGGTATGAGGAGAGGCCATGGGAAAAAACCGGCTTGACCTCAGCGCCCTGGACCTGAAGCTCCTGGCCATGGCCGCCATGCTGGTGGACCACATGGGCTATCTCCTGTTTCCCACGGTCATGTGGATGCGGTATGTGGGGCGGCTGGCCTTCCCGATTTTCGCCTTCCAGATCGCCGAAGGGTGGTACAGGACCCACAACCGGGAAAAATACACCCTTCGGCTGCTGATCTGCGCCGTGGTGTCGGAGGTGCCCTTTGACCTGGCCTTCAGCGGAACGCCGGTGGACGCCGGGTATCAGAATGTCCTGTGGACGTTCTTCATCGCCGCGGCGGCCCTGTGGGCCATGGAGGCCATGCGGCGGCTGCAGATCCCCCTGCCGCTGGCGGCACTGTGCGCCGGTGCGGCGGGCTATCTGCTGGGGGAGGCGCTGCAATCCGATTATTTCGGCCCCGGGGTGCTGACGGTGCTGGTGTTCGCCCTGTGCCGCCAATGGCATATAGGGCGGCTTCCGGAGCTGGCGGCCATGCTGGTGATCAACGGCTGGCTGCTGCCCAGCGCCGATATGACCCTCTGGGGCGTCACCCTGCCCGTGCAGCTGCTGGCGGCGGCAGCCCTGCCGCTGATCTGGCTGTACCGGGGCCGGCAGGGGCCCCATAGCCCCGTCCTGCAAGGAATCTGGTATGCATTTTATCCGGCACACCTGCTGCTTCTGTGGTGGCTGGCCCGGAGCATTGGAATATAAGGAGGCACATCATGGCCAAGCATAAGGAAGAAAAAACCAACGTCATGCGGACGCTGGAGCAGAAAAAGATCCCCTATACCCCCCACACCTATGACCCCAACGGCCCCATTGACGGGGTGTCCGTGGCCCAGGCTCTGGGCCAGGACCCGGCCTGCGTCTTTAAGACTCTGGTGACCCGGGGAGCCAGCGGGGGCTACTATGTGTTCGACATCCCGGTGGCGGAGAATCTGGACCTGAAAAAGGCCGCAAGGGCGGTGGGGGAGAAGTCCGTGGCCATGCTGCCCCAGAAGGAGCTGCTGCCCCTGACCGGCTATGTCCACGGCGGGTGCAGCCCCGTTGGCATGAAAAAATCCTTCCCCACGGTGTTCCACCGGACGGCGGCAGACCTTCCCACCATCATGGTGTCGGCGGGCCGCATCGGCCACCAGGTCCAGTGTGACCCCCAGGCCCTGCTGTCCCTGCTGCGGGCCAAAACGGCGGATATTATTGTGGACTAAGGACGAACGACCATGCAAGATCATATTTTCATCAAGGGCGCCCGGGAGAACAACCTGAAAAACATCGACGTCACCATTCCCCGGGACAAGCTGGTGGTGCTGACGGGACTGTCCGGGTCCGGGAAATCCTCCCTGGCCTTCGACACCATCTATGCCGAGGGCCAGCGCCGGTATGTGGAGAGTCTGTCCAGCTATGCCCGGATGTTCCTGGGTCAGATGGACAAGCCTGATGTGGACTATATCGACGGCCTGTCCCCCGCCATCTCCATCGACCAGAAGACCACCAGCAAAAACCCCCGCTCCACCGTGGGCACGGTGACGGAGATCTACGACTATCTGCGGCTGCTGTGGGCCCGGGTGGGCACGCCCCACTGCCCCAAATGCGGCAAGGAGATCCGGCAGCAGACCATCGACCAGATCATCGACCAGATCATGGCCCTGCCGGAGGGCACCCGCATCCAGGTGCTGGCCCCGGTGGTCCGGGGCCGCAAGGGCGAGCACGCCAAGGTGTTCGAGGACGCCCGCCGCTCCGGCTATGTCCGGGTCCGGGCCGACGGGAACCTCTATGACCTGTCCGAGGACATTCCCCTGGAGAAGAACAAGAAGCACAGCATCGAGATCGTGGTGGACCGGCTCATCGTCCGGCCCGACGGGGCCCAGCGGCTGACGGACTCCGTGGAGACGGCGTCGCATCTGTCCGGCGGCATCGTGCTGGTGAACCTGGTGCGGGAGGGGCAGGACCTGACCTTCTCCCAGAATTACGCCTGCGACGACTGCTGCATCAGCATCGAGGAGCTGACGCCCCGGATGTTCTCCTTCAACAATCCCTTCGGCGCCTGCCCCACCTGCACGGGCCTGGGGATGCAGCTGAAGGCGGACCCGGCCATCATCCTCCCCGATGACAGCCTGTCCATCCTGGACGGGGCCATCGTGGCCCCGGGGTGGAACTCCATCCGCTCTGACGGCATCAGCCGGATGTATTTTGAGGCCCTGGCGAAAAAATACCGCTTCTCCCTGCAAACCCCGGTGCGCCAGCTGTCCCCGGAGGTTCGGGACGTGATTTTCTACGGCACCCGGGGCGAAAAGCTGGAGCTGCACTATGACCAGCCCCGGGGCCGGGGCACCCTGTACCAGCCCTTCGAGGGCATCGCCAACAATCTGGAGCGCCGGTATCAGGAAACCCAGTCCGACGCCAGCAAGCGGGAGCTCGAGGAGTTCATGACCCAGTGCCCCTGCCCGGCGTGCAAGGGCCGCCGTCTGCGGCCGGAGGCGCTGGCGGTGACGGTGGGCGGCCTGTCCATTATGGAGGCCACGGAGCTGCCGGTGGACCGGGAGCTGGAATTTTTCAACGCTCTGACCCTGACGGAGACGCAGCAGCTCATCGCGGCCCAGATCCTCAAGGAGATCCGCGCCCGGCTGGGCTTTTTGCAGTCCGTGGGCCTCAGCTACCTGACCTTGTCCCGGTCCAGCGGCACCCTCTCCGGCGGCGAGAGCCAGCGCATCCGCCTGGCCACCCAGATCGGCAGCAGCCTTATGGGGGTGCTGTATATTCTGGACGAGCCCTCCATCGGTCTGCACCAGCGGGACAATGACAAGCTGCTGGCCACCCTGAAGCGGCTGCGGGACCTGGGCAACACCCTGATCGTGGTGGAGCACGACGAGGACACCATGCGCGCCGCCGACTACCTCATCGACATCGGCCCCGGGGCCGGGGCCCACGGCGGACAGGTCATGGCCGCCGGCACGCCGGAGGAGGTCATGGCCAATCCCAACAGCCTGACGGGCCAGTATTTAAGCGGCAAAAGGTCCATTCCCGTGCCGGAAAAGCGCCGCCCCGGCAGCGGGGAATTTCTCACCGTCCGGGGCGCGGCGGAAAACAATCTGCGGCATATCGACGTATCCGTCCCCCTGGGGACCTTTACCTGCGTTACCGGCGTGTCCGGCTCCGGGAAATCCTCTCTGGTCAACGAGATTATCTTCAAGCGCCTGGGGGCAGACCTGAACCGCATGAAGGCCCGGCCCGGCCGGCACGACGCCATAGAGGGCGAGGAGTTCCTGGACAAGGTGGTGGGCATCGACCAGAGCCCCATCGGCCGCACCCCCCGCTCCAATCCCGCCACCTATACGGGGCTGTTCAACGAGATCCGCAATCTGTTCGCCGCCACCCAGGAGGCCAAGGCCCGGGGCTACGGCCCGGGACGATTCTCCTTCAACACCAAGGGCGGCCGCTGCGAGGCCTGCTGCGGCGACGGCATGCTGAAGATCGAGATGCACTTCCTGTCCGACGTATATGTCCCCTGCGAGGTGTGCCACGGCAAGCGCTACAACCGGGAAACCCTGGAGGTGAAATACAAGGGCAGGAGCATCTCCGACGTGCTGGACATGACGGCGGAGGAGGCGCTGGAATTTTTCGCCCCGGTGCCCAGGATCGCCGAAAAGCTGCGGACCCTGTGCGATGTGGGCCTGGGCTATGTGAAGCTGGGCCAGTCCTCCACCACGCTGTCCGGCGGCGAGGCCCAGCGGGTGAAGCTGGCCACGGAGCTGTCCCGCCGGGCCACGGGCCGCACCTTCTATATCCTGGATGAGCCCACCACCGGCCTGCACTCCGACGACGTGAAGAAGCTGCTGGAGGTTTTGCAGCGGCTGGTAGATGCCGGGAACACGGTGCTGGTCATCGAGCACAACCTGGACGTGATCAAATCCGCCGACTGGATCATCGACCTGGGGCCCGAGGGCGGCTCCGGCGGCGGTACGCTGGTGTGCGCCGGCACCCCGGAGACCGTGGCAGCGTGCCCCCAGTCCTATACAGGGCAGTATCTGAAGAAATATCTGAAATAAACATGACAATGCTCCCCCTATGAGAGGCCGCAGGGTTCCGCCGTCTCTCACAGGGGGAGCATATGATTCATCCGCCTGCTTTACGCGTTCTCCGGTTCTCTGGCCGTATAGAAATTCTCCTGCCCCAGGCCGTGATCAATCGGGCGCCAGCGCAGACCGGCGGCGCAGATCAGGGTTCCGTCATAATCCGTCAGCTTCTCCTCCGGCACACCGCAGTCGCACCAGTAGATATCGCCGTTCTTCCACACCAGGGTAGCGTCCAGAAGCTCGCAGGTATAATCCTCCGTTACGGGCCGCAGATGCAGATATTTCAGCCCCAGAAATTCCAGCTCCACCACGGAGTTCTCCTCAAACTGCCGCTGGATCAGTACCCGCAGACTGCGTCGGCTGTTCAGTGGCCACATACCCAGGTCGCCGAGCACACACGCGCCGCTGATATAGTGTATCTCCTTGACGCAGCTGTCGTGGAATCCACCCACGGCAGCCATAAGCGCTTTAGCATCCTGATTGTCCCTTATCTCATGCCACATAGCCAACCTTCCTTCCATGCTGATATGCTCAGTATATCAGGCCGTCCGCCTGCCGTCAAGGCCAGGCAGGAAAGGCGCGGGGCCATGGACGCAAGCGCAAAAAACTCTGTGTGACGAAATCACACAGAGTTTTTTCTTCTTAATCCTTGCGCCAGACGGAGGGGGACAGGGCCACCAGCATGGGATAGATCTCCAGCCGCCCCATCAGCATGGCCGCCGACAGCAGCAGCTTGGACAGGACGGAATACCCGGCGTAGCTTCCGGCGGGGCCCACGGCCCCCAGGCCCGGACCCACGTTGTTGAAGCAGGACACCACCGCCGACAGATTCGTTTCCAGGGAGAAGGGCTCCCCGCTGAGGCACAGGAAGGTCACCAGGATGCACAGGCAGTACAGAGCGAAATAGATGCTGACGCCCCGCTGGACCTCGCTGCTCAGGGCCTTGCCGTCGCAGCGGACAGCGGTGACCCGCCGGGGGTGGACCAGGCGATTGATCTCCCGGCGGATGGTCCGCAGCAGGATCATGGCCCGGGATACCTTCAGACCGCCGGCGGTGGACCCGGCGCAGCCGCCGATGAACATCAGCGCAAATAAAATTGCTCGGGACAGCCCCGGCCAGACGTTGAAGTCCGCCGTGGCATAGCCGGTGGTGGTGAGGACGGAGCCCACCTGAAACGCCGCCTGCCGCAGGCAGGTGCCCAGGCCGCCGTACACCCCCCGCAGGTCCAGGGTGATAACGCCGGTGGCCAGGGCCGCCAGCCCCAGATAGGTCCACAGCTCGTCACTGCGCAGGGCCGCCCGCCACTGGCGCAGCAACAGCAGATAATAGAGGTTGAAGTTGATGCCGCAGAGGATCATGAAAACGGTGATGACCCCCTGGATATACGGGGAGTAGGAGGCAATGGAGTCGGCCCTGATGCCGAAGCCGCCGGTGCCCACGGTGCCGAAGGCGTGGACCAGGCTGTCAAACAGGGGCATACCCCCCAGCAGCAGCATGCCCACCAGCACCGCCGTGATAAGAAAATACAGCAGATACAGCACCCGGGCGGTGTCCCGGGTCCGGGGGGTCAGCTTGCCCTTTACCGGGCCGGGCATCTCCGCCTTGAGGATGTTCATGGAGCGGTCGGTGCTGCCGGAGAGCATGGTGATGAACACCAGCACCCCCATGCCGCCCACCCAGTGGGTGAAGCTGCGCCAGAACAGCAGCCCGTGGCTCATGGCCTCCACGTCCGTCAGGATGGAGGCCCCGGTGGTGGTGAAGCCGCTGACCGTCTCAAAAAATGCGTCGGCATAGGAGGGAATCTCCCGGCTGAACCAGAAGGGCAGGGCCCCCACCGCCGACAGCAGCACCCAGGCCAGGGCCACGATGATGTATCCCTCCCGGCTGAAGAACTTGTGGCTGCGGGGCCGGGCCAGCAGCGTCAGCAGCCCGCCCAGAACGGCGGCCACGGCCATGGAGGCCAGCACCGCCCAGGCGCAGTCCTCCCGATACAGGAGGGACACCGCCAGCGGCAGGACCAGCAGCCCCGCCTCCGCCAGCAGGACCCGTCCCGCCATATGGAAAATAATGCGATAATTCATAAATAAAGCCCCCGATGGGTCTGTCCGACGGAAAATCGGAACGGTTGAAGAAACTCTTGCCGCAGCCTATTATAGTTTACCCACCGGGGAAAGTCAATAATCCCCAGGACAGAACAAGGCCCCCGGCGAAAGCCGGGGGCCTTGGGTACTTATTTGGGGAGACTTACTCAGCCTCGGCCAGAGCCTTGGCCTCGGCAATGGCCTTCTCCTGGGCCGCGGCGGGGCAATCCTCGTAGCGGACGAAGTTGAAGGTGAAGGTGCCGCGGGACTGGGTCATGGAGCGCAGGTCGATGGCATAGCTCATCATCTCGGCCATGGGGACCTCGGCCTCCAGCACCTGCTCGCCGTCGCCGGTGGGGTTCATGCCCATGACGCGGCCCCGGCGCTTGTTCAGGTCGCCCATCACGTCGCCCAGGTAGCTGTCGGGAATGGTGACCTTCAGCTCGCCGATGGGCTCCATCAGCACGGGCTTGGCCTCGGGCAGAGCGGCCTTGAAGGCCAGGTTGGCGGCCAGCTTGAAGGCGATTTCGGAGGAGTCCACCGGGTGATAGGAGCCGTCCACCAGGGTGGCCTTCAGGAACACCACGGGATAGCCGGCCAGCACGCCGTGCTGGCAGCTCTCGCGCAGGCCCTTTTCAACGGCGGGGAAGTAGTTCTTGGGCACGGAGCCGCCGAACACGTTCTCCTCGAAGATCATATCCTCCTGCTCGTTCTGGGGCTCGAAGATGATATGGACGTCGCCGAACTGGCCGCTGCCGCCGGTCTGCTTCTTATACCGGCCCTGCTTGCGGACGGTGGAGCGGATCTTCTCGCGATAGGCTACCCGGGGAGCGGACAGCTCCGCGTCCACGCCGAAGCGGCTCTTCAGCTTGGCGCACAGCACGTCGATCTGGATATCGCCGGCACCGGAGATGACGGTCTGGTGGGTCTCGGCGTTGTTGACCACATGGAAGGTGGGATCCTCCTCGTTGAGCTTGTTCAGGCCGGTGCCCAGCTTCTCGATCTCCTGCTTGGTCTTGGGAGAGATGGCGCGGCTGTAGCAGGGCTGGGCATAGTCCATGCCGTGGAGCTTCACGATGTTCTTGGGATCGCACAGGGTATCGCCGGTCTTGACCCGGTCCATCTTGCCGATGGCGCCGATGTCGCCGCAGCAGATCTCCTTGGTCTCCTCGCCCTTCTTGCCCTTCATGACATACAGGCGGCCCAGCTTCTCGGTGTTGCCGGTGGTGGGGTTATACAGGGCCACGTCGCCGGTGACCTTGCCGCGGATGACCTTGATCATGGAATACTTGCCGTACTGATCGGAAATGGTCTTGAATACGATGGCGGCGGCGGCGCCGTTGGGATCGAAGGCCACCTGGATGTCGTTGCCGTTGTCATCCTGAGCGGCCTCGGCGGGCATATCGGTGGCCACGGGCACCAGGTCCAGGATGGTCTGCATCAGCATCTCCACACCCAGGCCGGTGATGGCGGAGCCGCACAGCACAGGGCAGACGCTGCCGTCGCGGACGCCCAGCTTCAGGCCCTTGGCCATATCCTCGGCGGACAGCTCCATGGTGTCGAAGAACTTCTCCATCAGCTCCTCGTCGGCGCCGGCGGCGGCCTCCATCAGCTCGGCACGCAGGGCCTCCACCTCGTCGGCCATGTCGGCGGGGATGGCGCAGGCAGCGGCCTTGCCGCCCTTGACCTCATAGGCGGTGTTGTGCAGCAGGTCCACAATGGCGGTGACCTTCTTGTTGCCGTCGATCACGGGAGCCACGATGGGCGCGATGGCCTGGCCGAACTTGCCCTTCAGGGCGTCCAGGCAGGACTGGTAGTCGCTGTTGTCCTCATCGGTGCGGTTGATGAAGATCATGCGGGGCTTCTTGCCCAGCATCTTCCAGGAGCGCTCCATACCCACGGACAGGCCGTCCTTGGCGGCGCCCACCAGCACGGCGCACTCGGCGGCACGGATGGCGGACAGAGCCTCGCCGGAGAAGTCGAAGTTGCCGGGGGCATCCATGACGTTGATCTTCACGCCCTTATAATTCACGGGAGCAAAGGCCAGGGAAATGGAAATCTGGCGCTTGATCTCCTCGGCGTCGTAGTCGCAGGTGGTGTTGCCGTCGGAGGTGCGGCCCAGGCGGTCGGTACCCTTGGTCATAAAGAGCATCTGCTCGGCCAGAGAAGTCTTGCCGGAGCCGCCGTGGCCCAGCAGGGCGATGTTGCGGATGTCGTTGGCAGTCATAGTGGTTGTTCTCCCTTCGTTTTCTGTACAAGCGCGGTTTTTCCGCCGCGCATTCGCTCAACATATGGATTATATAATATTTTGCCGGTTCTGACAACTATATTTTTAGGGATTTTCAGCAAAATTTCCGGAAAAGTTCCCCGGCCGGGGCAAAATCAACCCTCCAGCAGCCCCGGCAGCAGGTGCAGGGCCTTCTCAAACTCCACACCGTACCAGGGGGCGTTGGGGTCCCGGCAGGTGGCCTGAATACAGGCCAGGGTGAAATCCGCCGCCAGGCGCAGAGCCTCCGGCAGGCTTTTGCCCCGGACCATGGCCCCGGCGCAGGCAGCGGAGAAGATGTCGCCGGTGCCGTGGAAATGGTCGTGGACCCGGGGGGTATGATAGTCGAAGAAGCCGCCGGTATCCGGGTCCAGCGCCAGAACGCCCAGCCGGTCCGGCCCGAAGGGCACGCCGGTGAGCACCGGGTACCGGGGTCCCAGGTCCGCCACCCGGCGCAGCAGGTCCCGCCACCAGGACAGGTCCTCCGTCTCCCGGTAGGGGGTGCCCGTCAGCAGGCAGGCCTCCGTCACGTTGGGCACCGCCACATGGGCCCGGGCCACCACCCGGCGCATATACCCGGGAAAATCCGGCCCGAAGCCGGCATACAGCCGGCCGCCGTCGGCCATGGCCGGGTCCACGAACAGCAGGGTATCCGGCCCCGCCAGCAGGTCGAAAAACCGGCAGACCTCCTCCGTTTGCAGAGGGGAAGCCAGATAGCCGGTGCAGATGGCGTCCAGGGTCACGTTCTGGCTTTTCCAGTGGCGGGCGATGGGCAGCAGCTGGTCCGACAGGTCCCGGCTGATGAAGCCGGGGAACATGGTGTGGGTGCTGAGCACCGCCGTGGGCACAATGGCACATTCCACCGCCATGGCGGAAATCACCGGCAGCGCCACCGTCAGGGAGCAGCGCCCCAGGCAGGAGATGTCCTGGATACTGGCAATGCGTTTCATAAAAGGTCCTCCGTGCGTACAGTTCCTCCTCAGTGTAGCACATCCGGCGGCTCCGGGCAAGAAAAACCGGCGGACGCAAAGGCGTCCGCCGCAGGATATGCCGGAGGATATTCTATTTTTTCAGCAGCACAAAGGTAACGCCCCGGTTTTCCGCGTCCAGGTCCCGGTCCTGCCGCAAGCGGGGACACACGGCCAGCCACCGCCGTGCCTCCTCATTGAATATAGTGAATTCCTCCCCGGGCAAAAAGCACAGCTCCTGCTGCCGCAGCCAGGTGCGGCAGGCGGTGCGCAGCCGCCCGCCCCTGCCGGAGGAGCCGTATCCGTGGATCAGCTTCATGGCCGGGGTTCCCAGATGACGGGCCGCCTCCACCTCCGCCGCCAGGCGGCGCAGAGCCTCCGCCGCGTCGGGCCGTCCCAGCTCCAGATTCAGTTCCCGTATGGGCTTGCTCATGGCGTCTCCTTCATCTGTGTCACAAAATAGCGGAAGATCTCCCGGGCGTCCGGGGCGTCCTCCCGGCACAGGGCATAGCTCTGCCGCTCCGGGTGCCACTGGACCCCCAGCACCGGCAGCTCCTGATGCACCACTGCCTCTGTCACGCCGTCCTCCGCCCATTGCACCGGCCGCAGGGGCTCTGCCAGGCGGTCCGCCGCCTGATGGTGGCAGCTGGTAACGGCAGGGTGCTCCCCCAGCAGCCGCGCCATGATCCCCTCCGCCCGGGTGGGGTGCACCATATCGCCCCGGGGCAGCTGGTGGCCGGAAATATCCCGCAGGGTGCCGCCCCAATAGACGTTCAGCGCCTGCATTCCCCGGCAAATGCCCAGGATGGGCCGCCGGGACCGGACAAAGGAATCCACCAGGAACGTCTCCGTTCCCGGCAGCGGACCCCGGATGTCCCCGCCGCCGGGCAGCAGCAGTCCGTCGCAGTCCAGGCTGCGGTACAGGTCCCGGCACAGCACCACCCTGGCTCCGGCAGCCTCCAGCGCCGCCGCATAATTGCCGTATTGGCCCGGCACGCCGTACAGGAAAACAGCAGGCTTCATCGCATTTCCCCCCTCCATGCATTACATGCGCGGGGGGAAGAAATTATGCCTACCAGTTCTGCTGCGCCAGAATGACCTTTTTGTAGCTGCGGCGGAAATACAGCAGCTCCGCTGCGCCGGTAATGGCCCAGGAGAAGATATACAGCAGATACAGGGACGTGATGGTGCCGAACCAAGCGAAGATGGTGTACACCCAGATGACCCGGAACACACAGGAGCCCATGACCACGATAACCGTGGGCACCACGCTCTTGCCGATGCCCCGGGAGGCGGCGATGCTGGCGTCCATCAGGGGCGACACCACATAGGAAAAGCTCATGATCCGCAGCCGCTCCATGCCCGCGTCGATGACCCCGGTCTCGTTGGCAAACAGAGACAGGAAGCTGCGGCCGAACAGCAGCAGCAAAACGCCGCATATGGCCCCCACACCGGCGGCATAGCACATGCTCACCAGATAGCTCTTGGTAATGCGCTGGGTCTTGCCCGCGCCCCAGTTCCGGCTGACGAAGCTGGCGCAGCCGGTGTAGAACGCCGCCATCATGTTGAACAGCAGGGTATCGGCGTTGGCGGCGGCCGCAGCGCCGGACACCGTTACCGCATCGAAGGAGTTGACGCCCACCTGGACAAACAGGTTGGCAATGGCGAAGATCGCGTTTTGCAGACCCGTGGGGATGCCGATGGTCAGCACCCGCCTGGCCTCCTGCGGATGCACCCGCAGCCTGGACAGGCACAGACGGCAGGCATCCTTCCGCCCCAGCAGGTGCAGCACGATCAGCAGAGCCGACAGGCACTGGGCGATCACGCTGGCCACGGCCACGCCCTCGGCGGCCATGTGGCACCGGATGACGAAGAACAGGTTCAGAATCACATTCAGCACACCGGCGACGGACAGATACAGCAGCGGCCGCCGGGTGTCGCCCATGGCGCTCATAATGCCGTTGCCGCAGTTGTAGATGGCCATGGCCGGCATGCTCAGGGCATATATTTTCAGATACAGAGTGGCTCCGTCAATCAGCTCGTCCTTGGTATGCAGCATGGTCAGCATAGGACCTGCCAGCAGCATGCAGATCAGGCACACAATGATGCCGAAGGCGGCGCACAGCACGAAGGACGTGTGGACCGTCTTTTCCACCCGCTCCCGGTCGCCCATGCCCAGGCCCCGGGCCACCGCCACATTGACGCCGCTGCCCATGCCGATCAGCAGCCCCGTAAACAGCGACACCAGCAGCGTGGTGGACCCTACCGCGCCCAGGGCGCGATAGTCGGCAAATTTACCGGCGATGGCCACGTCGCTGAGGTTGAACAGCACCTCCAGCACCTGGGTCACCATCAGCGGCAGACTGAACAGCAGCATATTTTTCCACAGGGACCCCTCCGTCATGTTGACGGACAGCGCGCCCCTTTTGCGATTTTCTTCCATGGAACACACCTCTGATCTCAAAAAATCCTGTACTCAATGGGACAGTATAACACCGCTTTTTCCACAAAACAACCCCCTGCGAAGCTATATTTTCCTATGGAGAAAGCTCTGGGAATTGTGCACAATGATGGGAGCCATATTTTTTTATCCGCCCCCTTGACAACGTAACACTGTTATGCTATCATCATAACAATGTTACAGAACACTGTTACGTATCCAAAAGCGAAGGGAGGAACGATATGGATCAGGAGTTGATCTCAAAAAAGGAGCTGCTGGAGACGTTCGGCATCTCCTACGGGGCCCTGTACCGGTGGAAGCGGATGGGGCTGATTCCGGAGGCGTGGTTCCTGCGGCGGTCCACGTCCACGGGACAGGAAACCTTCTTCCGCCGGGACCAGATCTGCCAGCGGGTCCGGCTGATTCTGGACAACAAGGAGCACCAGACCCTGGACGAGCTGGCGGCCAGTCTGGCGGAGAAGCGTCAGACCGTTATGGCCCGGCGAAAGCTCATTATTGAAACGGCCTATGGCCGCAGGGAATTTCCTCTGGAGGAGGTCCGCCGCGCCGTGGTGGCGGAGGGCCAGCGCCAGGAGGACGTATTGGAATTATTGAAGGAGGTCACATTATGAACGAGAAGATGGATATGAGAATTTCCGGCAGCAGCACCATGCCCGGCGGCGAATACGACCGGGTGTCCATCAGCGGCAGCGGCACGGTCCAGGGAGATCTGCGGTGTCAGAGCCTCAGCTGCTCCGGCAGCGCCCGGGTCCAGGGAGACGTGGACTGCGCCGGCGAGGTTCGCAGCAGCGGCAGCAGCAAGGTCACCGGCAGCATCACCTGCGAGAGCCTCAGCTGCTCCGGCGCGGTGAAATGCGAGGGCAGCATCCTGTCCCGGGGCCGGATCCACAGCTCCGGCGCCATGAAGGTAAGCGGCAGCCTGGAGGGCGGCGAGGTAGACGTATCCGGCGGCCTGGAGGCGGCGGACATCCACTGCCAGGAGCTGCGCTGCTCCGGCGCCATGAACGTCTCCGGCGGCGTGGAGGCGGAAGCCGTCCGCATTTCCGGCATGGCCGGCATCCCGGGCCTGCTGAACGCGGAAACCGTGGAGATCGCCGCCAACCGCGGCATCCGCATCGGCAGCATCGGCGGCGGCAGCATCCGCATTTATCAGCCCCAGCAGAAGTCCCTGCTGGGCTTGTTCCGCAGCAGCTGCTCCTGCGCCCAGGCAGGCGATATCGAGGGCGATGATGTGGACCTGGAATACACCCAGGCCGACGTGGTCCGGGGACGCCGGGTCCGCATCGGCGAGGGCTGCTCCATCGGACGGGTGGAGTACAGCGAGAGTCTGGACGCCTGGGACGGCACCGTGGGCGAGGCCGTCCAGACCGGTGAGTGATATGAAGCTGCTGTACGCCGACAAGCGCATCGCCGTGGCGGTGAAGCCCCCTGGTATCCTCAGCACCGACGAGCCCGGCGGTATGCCGGAGCTGCTGCGCCGCCAGCTGGGCACCCCCTGCATCCGCACCGTTCACCGGCTGGATGCCGCCACCGGCGGGGTCATGGTGTTCGCCCGGTCCGCCGCTGCGGCCTCCATTCTGTCCGGTCAGGTCCGGGACCATCAGTTCCGGAAAACATACCTGGCCGTGGTCCGGGGTGACCCGGGACACAGCGGGACATGGCGGGACCTGCTGGGCCGCGACCCGGTGCGGCGGCGCACGGTGGTGGCACAGGAGCCGGGGCCGGACGTCCGTCCGGCGGAGCTGGATTTTCAGCGACTGGCCTCCCGGGACGGCTTGTCATTGGTGCGGATCACCCTGCACACCGGCCGCACCCACCAGATCCGGGTGCAGTTTGCCAGCCGGGGCTTCCCTCTGGTGGGAGACCGGAAATACGGCGGCGCCGGGGACGGCGAGACGCTGGCCCTGTGGTCCTGGCGGCTGGGCTTTACCCACCCGGAAACGGGACGGAGCATGGTGTTCACCCACCAGCCCCCGGCCGCCTGGCCCTGGACCCTGTTTCCCCTGCCGGAAACCGGAAGATAAGCCGCTCAGGGCGCGCGGCCCCGCGCCGCGCGCCCATTTTCGGATTTCGCGGGGAAAAATTTATTTTTCTCTTGACAGAGCCCGGATACATATGGTATCATGACAAAGCTGACGATTTCGCGGAGGGCGCATGCGGGTGTAGCACAATGGCCAGGGCACCAGCCTTCCAAGCTGGGGATGCGGGTTCGATTCCCGTCACCCGCTCCACTTACTCATGCGCCAGTAGCTCAGCTGGATAGAGCAACTGCCTTCTAAGCAGTAGGCCAGGGGTTCGAGTCCCTTCTGGCGCGCCACTTCTTTACTGGAGCATATCGGCAGCGTCCCTTGCGGTTTTCATATGGTGGGTGTAGCTCAGTTGGTTAGAGCACCGGATTGTGGTTCCGGGTGTCGAGGGTTCGAGTCCCTTTACCCACCCCACTGAATATCAGGGATTGGGAGCGATCCCAATCCCTGATTCCTTTTCTCCACACAGGGGTGTAGCCAAGTGGTAAGGCAAGGGACTTTGACTCCCTCATCCGCTGGTTCGAGTCCAGCCATCCCTGCCACGCCTTTTCGGATGCCCCCATCCTTTTTTGTATATGTGCCACGCTCCGTTAGCTCAGTCGGTAGAGCACCTGCCTTTTAAGCAGGGTGTCCGGGGTTCGAATCCCCGACGGGGCACCAAAAAGAAAGACACGCTTGCGCGTGTCTTTCTTTTTGTATTTGACGTTTTTCCCGATAAAACCGAATCCCATTCGTAATATCATTCAGAAATATCACTATCCGTATTCAGAAGCCGAACACGACCCCCACCACGGCGGAGGCCAGGATGAACACAATGGGGTGCAGGCCCTTGGTGGGCTTCACCCAGCGGGTCAGCGCCAGAATCACCGCCGCCAGAGCCAATGCCTTCCAGTTTACAATCGCCAGGCCCGTGGCTCCGGTATTCAGCAGGGTGATGGCCACCACAGACAGGCCCGCTGCGGCCACCATGGCCGTGGACGCCGGGCGCAGCCCGTAAAATGCCGCCTCCACATACCGGTTGTGCCGAAAGGCCTTCAGGAATGCCGCGATCATGAGGATCACGATCACCGACGGTGTCACCAGGCCCAGAGTGGATACAATGGCCCCGGGAATGCCCCGGGTGACATAGCCCACATAGGTAGCCATGTTCACACCGATGGGGCCGGGGGTAGACTCGGACACCGCCAGCATATCTGCCAGCTGGGTGCGGGTAAACCATCCGGTGCGGTCCGCCATGTCATACAGAAACGGCAGGGTGGCCAGACCGCCGCCTACGGCGAACAGGCCGGTTTTGAAAAATTCATAAAACAGCTGCAAATAGATCATGACCGCTTCGCCCCCAGATTCTTAATGAGAAGTCCCGCCACGGCTGCCGCCAACACATAGATAATGGGCGAGAGCTTGGTGAACACCGACAGCGCCAGGATCACCAGGAAGATCACCAGGCCCCACACGTCCTTCACCGCGCCCTTCCACAGCTTCAGCACGGCGTTGAAAATCAGCACACACACGCACACCCGGATCCCAGCAAAGGCGTGCTGCACCCACGCCAGATGGGAAAACGTGGTGATGACGCCGGCCAGGGCCGCAATGATCACCAGGGACGGAAACACCACGCCCAGGGTGGCCACGATGCCGCCCAGAATACCGCGGCGCTTCTGGCCGATAAACGTGGCGGTGTTCACGGCAATGACGCCGGGGGTACACTGGCCGATGGCGAAATAATCGGTCAGCTCCTCATCGGTGGTCCATCCCTTGTTTTCCACCACCTCCCGCTGCAAAATCGGCAGCATGGCATAGCCGCCGCCGAAGGTCATGACCCCCACCTTGGCAAAGGTCAGAAACAGGGTAAGCAATTCCTTCAACAAAACACACCTCCTGGAATGTCCGGGCCGCCGCATTTCCCATAAAAAGGGCCCTGCGATACTGTATACCAATCCCAGGCGGCTGTCAATTGCCATTGCCGTAAAATTTTGGCGGTTCGTCTTAAAATAAACAGGCATTTTATGAGAAATTCCTTGCTTTTCTGCCGAAAACGGTATAGAATATTCGGGAAGATTTTCTGGGAGGACTGGATCAACATATGAGCAACAACCCCTATAAGACCCGCGAGGGCGGCGCAACCGTCACGGTTTTCGTGCCCTACGACTGCAACAACCACTGCCCCTTCTGCATCAACAAAAAGGAATACGCCGACTGCACCGGCTTCAGCCTGGACGCCATTCTGGAGAGCATCCGCACCATGGACGCCATCACCCCCCGGTGCGATTTCGTGTTCACCGGCGGCGAGCCTCTGGCCAATCTGGAGTCCCTTCAAAAAATGCTGGACGTTATCCCCACCACCCACAAGGTGTATATCAACACCACCTTCCCGGTGCAGACCGGGTTCTACACCGCCGAGGAAATGCTGGACTTCACCCGACGCAACCGGGACAAGATCACCTGCATGAACGTCTCCCGCCACCTGGTAAAATACGTGGAGGAGAGTCCCGACCAGGTGCTGGGGCAGATCGCCTGCCCCACCCGCATCAACTGCGTGCTGTACAAGAAATACCCGGCGGAGAAGCTCCCCCAGTATGTGGAGCGTTTCCTGCCCTATGGCATCCCCATCCAGTTCCGGTATGACTATACCGAAACCACGCCGGAGAACCTGTATGACCAGGATCACGACCCCATTCTGCAGGACCTGAAGCGCCTGTTCACCTATCGGGGGCTGGACGGCTGCCGTATGCGCAACGGCTTCCACTTTGAGTACAAGGGCCTGCACATGACGTACCACAAGACCCTGCCCTATTCCACCATCGTGGAAAAGGGCGACGACGGCGTGACCTATGACATTCTGTATGATATTCTCATCAAGCAGAACGGCGAGATCCACTCCGACTGGACCGGCGTGAAGATGGACGTGGAGAAATACCGCCGCGTGACCTTTGAGCCCTACGATCTGCGGGTGCTGGACGGCACTGTTGATTTCTGAAAAAAACCTCCTGACCGTTCCCGGTCAGGAGGGATTTTTTTATTGGCTGCACAGGGGGCGCAGGGCCGCCAGCAGCTTGTCATTGTCCTCCGTATTGCGGACGGCCAGGCGCAGGTACTGCCGCCCGCCCAGCTTAGCGGACAGATCCTTCACCAGGATGCGGCTGCCGATCAGCAGCTCCCGGGTAACGGCCCGGGAGGACAGGCCGCCCAGCAGCTCCACCATCAGATAGTTGGCCTGAGACGGGATCACCCGCAGGTTGGGGAGTTTCTCCAGCTCCGCCCGGAAGCGGGCCCGCTCGGCCCGGATGCGGTCCAGGGACTGGGCATAGTCCTTTTTATACTTCTCCTCGATCTGCATATAGAACTCGGCAAAGGAGTTGATGTTCCAAATGGCCACGTCCTTTTTCAGCGCATCAATAAGCTCCGTGTCGCCGGAGGCCAGAACACCCAGCCGCAGGCCGGGCACGCCATAGGACTTGGAGATGCTCTTGACCACATACAGCCGCTTGTGGGCATCCAGCAGCTCCTGGCGGATGAAGGTGTTGTCCGCCTCATCGGCAAAGTCGGCAAAGGACTCGTCCACGATCAGTCGGATCCCCTTTTCCTCCGCCCACCGGATCAGGCGGCGGACATCCCCGGCAGGGATATAGTTGCCGGAGGGGTTATCCGGGTTGATGAGCACCAGGTTGTCAATGGCCTGGCCGCCAAAGAAGGCCATCAGGTCGTCGGCGGTATACCGGAAGTCCGGCCCCGCCGGGGTAAAGCAGACGTTGGGCCGGTCCTGATAGCGGTTGGGATACTCCTCAAATGTGGGACGGATGAAGCCGGTGACGCCCTCCAGCCGGGCCATCAGGGCCTTGATCAGCTCCGCCGCGCCGTTACCCACCACGATATTGTCCTGGTGAACGGCAAAATTCTTGCCTGCCAGCAGGGCATTCACCCGCATGCCGGAGGGATACTGGGTCAGCAGCGGGGTAAAGTTGGCCTGCAGCTCGTCGATCAGCCGCTGGGGCGGGAAATAGGGATTCACCAGATAGCAGAAGTCCAGCAGCTGGGGATAACGCCAGTAGCCGCCGTAGCGTCCCTGCATCAGGCTGACCTTGAAGTCCGGGTCCTGGGCAAACATGGACGAGGCAATGTCCAGGTCCTGGATGTCGTCGATCTCGTACCACAGCTGGCCGCTGAGGCGCTTGGCCCGGATCTCGGGGTCATCCAGCATGGTGATGACCCGCAGGACCTGCTCATAGTACTCGTTGTTGCCCAGGGCCTTGGAGTACGCCTCCAGGAAGGGGACGTAGTGGGTCTGGGAAAAGTGGCGGCCGAACTTATAGATATTGACGGTCTTATAGTACTCGCCGGCCTCCTGGAACTTGAAGCTCTTCCCCGGAACGAAGGACTCGATGCTGTCATCTGCCCCCAGCTTCACGCAGGTGCCGTCCATCCAGCTCTTGTACTTGTCCACCAGAGCCAGCGTCTCCCGGGGGTCGTCCAGCAGCTGGTCGATGACGGAGTCCTCAAAGATCAGATCCGACTCAAACAGCAGGGTATCGTCCTGGCAGAGGTAGTCCTTGGCCAGGGCCAACGAATAGATGTTGTTGGTCTTGTCGTAAATGGGGTTATGGACATAGACAATAGGCGTCCGGATGCCCAGGGTGTCGATGTACTCCATGAGCTTCTCGCCCTCATAGCCCACCACGATGACGATGCGGGACAGATGGCGGCGCTCGATCTGATGGAGCATCCGGTCGATCAGGGCCACGCCGTTGACCTGTACCATGCACTTGGTCCTGTCCTGGGTCAGCTCCTTCAGGCGCTTGCCCATGCCCGCTGCCAATATGATTGCCTGCATATGGTCTCCCCTTTTCTGTCTGGAGTTTTTGATGCCCTATTATACCCCATGCAGCGGAAATGTGCAATGGCAGACAGGCGAAAAATGCGAAATTCCGGGTCCGGGCCATTGCATTCCTCCCGGCAGTATGATATGATAAAGAAAAAGAAGGGAGCTGAAAAGATGATCATGATCTCCTGCTGAACATCTGGCGCAATATGCTTCGGGCGGCGTTGACCGCCTGGTTCGTTGTGCCTTTTCGCGGGAAATCGGTTCATCTCTCGGCTCCATGCATGGTGTTGCCCTGCCCTTTTGCGGGCACAGTATGTGCATTTGGCTGCGGGAATCGTTTCCCGTAGCCATTTTTGCTATAGGAGGCATAACCATGTCCTTGATTCAAGTATCCAACCTGACCTTCTGCTACGAGGGCAGCTGCGACAACATTTTTGAAAACGTCAGCTTCCAGATCGACACCGACTGGCGGCTGGGTCTCACCGGCCGCAACGGCCGGGGAAAAACCACCCTGCTCCGGCTTTTGCAGGGAATGTACCCCCACCGGGGAACCATCCGCGCCAGCGTGGGCTTCGACTATTTCCCCTACACGGTGCCGGACCCGGAGGAGTGCCCCCTGGAGCTGCTGCCGGCCATCTGCCCGGAGGTGCCCCAGTGGTGCTTTCTGCGGGAGCTTGCGCCGCTGGAGGTCCCGGAGGAGGCACTGTACCGCCCGTTTTCCACGCTCTCCGGCGGGGAGCGGTCCAGAATTCTGCTGGCCATGCTCTTTTCCCGGGACAACCGCTTCCTGCTGATCGACGAGCCCACCAACCATCTGGACCGGGCAGGCCGGGAGCTGGTCAGCCGCTATCTCAGGAGCAAACGGGGCTTTCTGCTGGTATCCCACGACCGCGCGTTTCTGGACGGCTGCGTGGATCACATCCTCTCCATCAACCCCAGCGGCATCGAGATCCAGCGGGGCAATTTCTCCTCCTGGTACGAGAACAAGCAGCGCCGGGACGCCTACGAGCTGGCCCAGAACGCCCAGCTGAAAAAGGAGATCGGGCGGCTGAAGGAGGCAGCCCGGCAGTCCAGCGCCTGGGCCGACCGGGTGGAGAGCACCAAGATCGGCGCAAACTCCGCCAAGGCCAAGGGCGAGGCCGACGCCATGGGCGGACGGGCCTTCATCGGTGAGCAGTCCCGGCGCATGCAGCAGCGCCGCAAGAATCTGGAGCGGCGGCAGCAGAACGCCATTGAGGAAAAATCCGCCCTGCTGAAAAACCTGGAGACCAACCAGCCCCTGAAGCTGCATCCCCTGACCCACCACGCAAGGCAGCTGGCGCTGCTGCGGGACCTGACCATCTGCTATGGCAGCGCGCCGGTGTGCTCCGGCGTCTGCTTCCAGGTGGAGCAGGGGGAGCGCATCGCTCTCTGCGGCCCCAATGGCTCCGGCAAGTCCAGTATTCTGAAGCTGCTGTGCGGCCAGGACATCCCCCACACCGGGACCCTGGAGCTGGCCAGCGGACTGGTCATCTCCTATGTGCCCCAGGACGCATCCGGCCTGCGGGGCAGCCTGCGGGACTACGCCGCCCGCTGCGGCATTGACGAGACCCTGTTCAAAACCATTCTGCGCAAGCTGGGCTTTGAGCGGGTGCAGTTTGAGAAGGACATGTCCGACTATTCCGCCGGGCAGAAGAAAAAGGTTCTGCTGGCCCGGAGCATGTGCCAATCCGCCCACCTGTATATCTGGGACGAGCCCCTGAACTATGTGGACGTTCTCTCCCGCATCCAGATTGAGGAGCTGCTGACGGCCTTCCGCCCCACCCTTCTGTTCGTGGAGCACGACCGCATGTTCTGTGACAAGATCGCCACAAAGCTGGTGGAGCTTTGAGTGCGCAAACCGGCCCCGGCGCAAAAGCGCCGGGGCCGGTTTGTGTAAGCACAGAGCAATTTTATCGCTGACCCTTGTCGTAGGGGATGCCCTCGGCCTTGGGGGCCCGGGACTTCTTGGAGGTGAAGGCCAGCACCAGCAGGGTGATCAGGTACGGCAGCATCCGGTACAGGTGGGCGCTGATGCCGATGTCGGCCAGCAGGAACACGCCGTCGCCGTTGATGTCGATGCTGGCATATGCCGCGGCGATGCACTTGAACAGGCCGAACAGCAGGGACGCGCCCGCGATGTTCAGAGGCTTCCAGTTGCCGAAGATCATAACGGCCAGAGCCAGGAAGCCGAAGCCCGCCACGTCACCGTTGGAGGAGCAGTTGGCCGTGGTCATGGCGTACACAAAGCCGCCCATGCCCGCCAGAGCGCCGGAAATGGTGACGCCGGCATAGCGCATCCTGTAGACGTTGATGCCCAGAGAGTCCGCCGCCTGGGGATTCTCGCCGCAGGCCCGCAGACGCAGGCCGAACTTGGTCTTGTACAGGATGACGGACAGGATGATAAACAGCAGGATGCAGATGTAGGTGGCCAGATAGATCTTGTTCAGGAAGGTTTCCCCAAAGAAGCCCCAGTCCACGCTCTTGTCCACGCCGAAGGTGGACTTTTTCAGCATGAACCAGCTGGCAGAGTCGCCGGTGGCCATTTGCAGGGTATTCTGGTTGGCGATGATGCGGATCAGGAACAGCACCAGAGCGGGGGCCATCAGGTTCAGCGCCGTGCCGCCGATGGTCTGGTCCGCCCGGAGGTTGATGGACGCAAAGCTCAGCAGCAGGGAGAACACCGCGCCCATGGCCGCCGCCACCAGCATGGTCAGCAGCTCCAGCCCCTGAAGGGCCACCCAGTCGCCGGCCTGCTTGGCGGCCAGCACCGCCTCGGAGCCCTGCATCAGCCGCACGAACAGCACGCCGATGAAGGCGCCGAAGATCATGATACCTTCCAGGGCCAGGTTGATGATACCGCTGCGCTCGGCGAACACGCCCGCCAGGGCCACGATCATCAGGGGCACCGCATAAATAAGCGTCTGTTGGATCAGGAACGTCATGCCTGGTCGCCTCCTTCCTCCGTCTGAGCCGCTATCGGCTCTGCCGGTTCCGTGGGTTCCTCCGCCGGTTCCTCCACCGGTGCGGCGTCCGCCGCCGGGGCGGCAGTCTCCTCCACATGGGCATGGGGCTTTTTCTTCCGGGACAGCATCATGCGGATGGCCAGGGAGAAGGCGGACAGATACACGATGACGGAGATGATCACGTCGGTGATGTATTCGTTATAAGCCGTCAGGTTGGTCAGCTGCTGGCCCACGATGTTCAGCATGGCCATGAAGATGCCGGTGAACACCACGGCGATGGGGTTGTTCAGTGCCAGCAGGGCCACGGGGATGCCGTTGAAGCCCACGGCGGGCAGGGACTGATAGGTGGACCAATAGAACTCCGTGTTGCCGGACAGCCAGTACAGCGCAGCGCCGGCGCCGGCCAGCGCACCGGCGATGGCCATGGACAGCACGATGTTGCGCTTGTCCCGGATACCGGCATAGCGGGCGGCGTGGCGGTTGGCGCCGCAGGCCTTCAGCTCATAGCCCAGGGTAGTCTTGTTCATCAGGATGTACATGGCGATGGCGATGACAATGGCCACCAGGATGCCGCCGTTGACCTGGGAGCCGGGGAACAGCATGTCCAGGCCCAGCTTGGGCGTGGCCACGCCGTTGAAGGTGGTCTTATAGATGTAGCCGGACTTGGTGCTCTCGGTGAGGTTCTTGAAGCTGCTGATGTCGAACATCCAGGTCACCAGGTTGGCGGCGATCCAGTTGGTCATGATGCACGCCAGCACCTCGTTGATGTTCAGCAGGGCCTTTACCAGGCCGGGGATCGCGCCCCACAGAGCGCCGGACAGGCACCCGGCCAGGAAGGCCAGCACCCAGATGACGCCCACGGGCACGGACTCGGAGGGGATGGACAGGGCCACCATCAGGGTGACCATGGTGGAGATCAGATACTGACCGGGGGCGCCGATGTTGAACAGGCCGGTCTTGAAGGCCACGGCCACGGAAAGTCCCGTCATGATCAGGGGCGTTGCCCGGAACAGCATGTTGCCCAGGTTCACGGCGTTGAAGCCCCAGGTCAGGGTACCGGCGGCGTCCCGGCCGGTGCTGAAAATACCGGCAAAGATGATGCGGATACCGTCCCACGCGCCGGTCAGAGAGATCTTCTCATTGCACAGGCCCACGATGAGCACGGCGATGCCGCCCACCAGCAGACCCGCCAGAATGGAGATCAGGGATGAGAGCACCTTTTTGGTGCCGTCTTTTTCGTAAAGCGCTGCCAGTGCGTTCTTTTTCATGCCTGGTCACCTCCCATATCATCCCGCTTGGCGCCGGACATGTACAGGCCCAGCTCGGCCACGGTGGTGGTTTTCGGATTCAGCTGGCCCACAAGCTGGCCCTCGTACATCACCAGGATGCGGTCGGACAGGCTCATGACCTCGTCCAGCTCCAGAGACACCAGCAGCACCGCCTTGCCGCGGTCCCGCTCGGCCACCAGCTGGCTGTGGATATACTCGATGGCGCCCACGTCCAGGCCGCGGGTGGGCTGCACCGCCACGATCAGGGACTTATCCCGGTCCACCTCGCGGGCGATGATGGCCTTCTGCTGGTTGCCGCCGGACATGCTGCGCACGATGGTCACGGGGCCCTGGCCGCTGCGGACATCGTATTGGTCAATAAGCCGCTGGGCATATTCCCGGACGGCGGCGTTCTTGATGAAGCCTGCCGTCTGGAACTGAGGCTCCAGATACCGCTGGAGCACCATGTTCTGCTCCAGGGTAAAGTCCAGGATCAGGCCGTGCTTATGCCGGTCCTCGGGGATATGGCTCATGTTTTCGCCCCGGTGGCGGATGGAGGCGTGGGTAATGTTCTTGCCGCACAGCTCCACAGTGCCGCCGGTGATTTTGTCCAGGCCCGTCAGGCCCTGGACGAACTCCGTCTGGCCGTTGCCGTCGATACCGGCGATGCACACGATCTCTCCGGCCCGGACCTCCAGACTCACGTCGTGGACGGCGTCCCGCTTGTGCTGATGGGAGGCCACGCACATGTGGCGCACCCGCAGAACGGGGTCCTTGGGCTGGGCAGGCTCCTTCACCACCTGCAGCTGCACCGGGCGGCCCACCATCATGTTGGACAGCTCCTGCTTGTTGGTGTCGCAGGTGTTCACCGTGCCCACATAGCGCCCCTTGCGCAGAACGGTGACCCGGTCCGCCACGGCCATGATCTCGTTGAGCTTGTGGGAGATGAACAGGATGGACTTGCCCTCCTTGGTGAGGCTGCGCATGATCTCCATGAGCTCGTCGATCTCCTGGGGAGTCAGCACGGCGGTGGGCTCGTCGAAGATGAGGATCTCGTTGTCGCGGTACAGCATCTTCAGGATCTCCACGCGCTGCTGCATGCCCACGGTGATGTCCTCGATCCTGGCGTCCAGGTCCACCCGCAGGCCGTACCGCTGGGACAGGTCCTGCACCTTCTGCCGGGCTGCCTTCTTTTGCAGGAAGCCCATTTTGGTGTCCTCCGCGCCCAGGATGATGTTGTCCAGGACGGTGAACACATCGATGAGCTTGAAGTGCTGGTGCACCATGCCGATACCCAGCGCCGTTGCGTCGTTGGGGTCGTTGATCTTCACCGGCTTGCCGTTTTTCCGGATCTCGCCCTCCTCCGGCTGGTACAGGCCGAACAGGACGGACATCAGCGTAGATTTGCCGGCGCCGTTTTCGCCCAGCAGGGCGTGGATCTCACCCTTGCGCAGCTGCAGGGTGATGTCGTCGTTGGCCTTGATGCCGGGAAACTCCTTGGTGATGTGAAGCATTTCGATCACATACTGGGGAGATTGCTCCATGCCGCCACCTACTTTCTCTCATTTTCTGTCTGCCGCAATCGTTTCCGAGGCGGACAGTATAACAAGTTTATTATAGCGTCCAATGCAGGGAATTGCAAGAACGAACCGGAAAATAGGGCGGTATTCACAAAAATTGTCTCCCTCTCTCCGGCAAATAGACGGAAAAAACGCCGCCCAAGCGGACGGCGTTCTTTCCGGGAGCGTGTCAAAGATTATTTGACACGCTCCGTAGCATTTTCAGAACTTCCATAGAAGTCCTGAAAATGCGGTGATTAAAAACGAAAGACACCCCTGATGGGTTTCTTTCGTAACTATCTTCCTTTCCGAAGCCGGCGGCGGCCGCACTTTTTGACCGTCTGACGGAAAAAACGCCGCCCAAGCGGACGGCGTTCTTTCCGGAACAAAAAGAAGGAAAACAATAAAAGGATAGAAAGCGGATTTACTTGTGATCCACGGAGTACATGTGCTCAATGAGGCACAGGATCTTATCGGAATAGCCGATCTCGTTGTCGTACCAGGAGACCACCTTTACGAAGGTGTCGGTCAGGGCGATACCGGCCTTGGCATCAAAGATAGAGGTATGGGTGTTGCCCAGGAAATCGGAGGACACCACAGGCTCGTCGGTGTAATCCAGAATACCCTTCAGCTCGCCCTGGGCAGCCTCCTTCATGGCGGCGCAGATCTCGTCGTAGGAGGCGGGCTTTTCCAGATTCACGGTCAGGTCCACCACGGACACATCCAGGGTGGGCACACGCATGGACATACCGGTGAGCTTGCCGTTCAGGCTGGGGATCACCTTGCCCACGGCCTTGGCGGCGCCGGTGGAGCTGGGGATGATGTTGCCGGAGGCAGCGCGGCCGCCGCGCCAATCCTTCACGGACACGCCGTCCACGGTTTTCTGGGTGGCGGTGGTGGAGTGAACGGTGGTCATCAGGCCGTCGGCAATGCCGAAGTGATCATGCAGCACCTTGGCAATGGGGGCCAGGCAGTTGGTGGTGCAGCTGGCGTTGGAAACGAAGGTCATGTCGGAGGTGTAGGTGTCCTGGTTCACGCCCATAACAAACATGGGGGTGTCGTCCTTGGAGGGGGCGGACATGACCACGTGCTTGGCGCCGGCCTCGATGTGGCCCTTGGCCTTGTCCTTGGTCAGGAACAAGCCGGTGGACTCGATGACGTACTCCGCGCCGATCTCCTTCCAGGGCAGGTTGGCGGGGTCGCGCTCGGCGAACACGGGGATGGAGCGGCCATCCACAATGATGGCGTTCTCGCTGGAAGACACCTGGGCGTCGATCTTACCGTGCATGGTGTCATACTTCAGCATATAGGCAAGGTAATCAGCGGGACACAGGTCGTTGATGCCCACGATCTCGATCTCGGGGTGGTGCAGGCTGCACCGCAGGACCATGCGGCCAATACGACCAAAACCATTGATACCGACTTTGATGCTCATAAATACAGCTTCCTCTCTGTGATGGAATATATCAAACATATGGTACGTTTAGTATTATATGCGAGAATTCTGGAAAATGCAATACCCACGTGCAAATTTTTTTATCTTTTAGCAGGTTGCGACAAATATCTTGTGTTTTTCCTTTGCGTTTGATATAGTATGGTATAAACTCACATGACAGCCAGATCATTCCGGGGATAAGTCCTATGCCTTCCCGGAATCGTATACAGGGGAAGGAGGCTGTATCATATGGAGTACAGTGAAACGGAAAAGCAAATGCTCCGGGAGATCCTGCCGGGCATCGCCACACAGCTGCGGGGCTCTCTGGCCAACATCCACGCAGCTTTGGGCCGCCTTGCCCCGGAGCAGGCGCGGGACGCCAGCACCGACACCGACCGCAGTGCCGCCATTCTGTGCCAGAGCTATTACCGCATTCTGCGGGTGGTGAACAATCTGTCCGACGCGCCTATGCTGGCAGAGGAAAAGCCTCTGGACACGGAAAATGTGGAGCTGGTGCGCTTTCTGGACGGCCTGTGCCGCCAGGGGGAGGCCCTGGCCCAGCTGATGGAGCTGCGGCTGACCTTTACCTGCCCGGAACGGGCCCACACCGTGGCCGTCAACCGGGAGTATCTGGCCCGGCTGTTCTGGAACCTGGTATCCAACGCCATGAAATTCACTCCCCGGGGCGGGACCGTGGACGTGTGCCTGCGCTCCGGCCAGGGCTGCATACTGCTGTCGGTGAAGGACAGCGGCTCCGGCATTCCGCAGGACAAGCAGGCCCAGCTGTTTGACCGGTGGCAGCACAGCCATATGGACCTGCCGGCCCATGGCCTGGGGCTGGGTCTGCCTCTGTGCCGCCGCATTGCCCAGGGCCACGGCGGCAGCCTTGTGGTGTCATCCCGAGAGGGGCAGGGCACCACGGTGACGGTGCGCCTGCCGGACCGCCGCAGCGGCGTGACCCTGGTGCGGGACATGCCGTTCCACTATGCCGGCGGCTTCAACCCCACGCTGGTGGAGCTGGCGGACGCCCTGCCGTATCAGGCGTTCGCCAAAAACTATATTGAGTAATTTTTCCCGGTTTTACCGGATTTATGCACAGGAGGTCTGGCGTGGAAGGAAAACGCGTATTGGTGGCCATGTCCGGCGGCGTGGACAGCAGCGCCGCGGCGCTGCTGCTGCGGCAGCAGGGGTACGACTGCGACGGAGCCATGCTGCGGCTGTATAACGGGGAGAAGGCGGGGACCTGCTGCTCTGCCGACGATGCGGACGATGCGCGGTCCGTGGCCTACCGGCTGGGCATGAAATTCTATGTGTTCAACGAAGCGGAACGCTTCGCCCGGGAAGTCATGGACCGCTTTGTGGCGGAATACTGCGCCGGGCACACGCCGAATCCCTGCATCGACTGCAACCGCTGCCTGAAGTTCGGGGCCCTGCTGGACCGGGCTCTGGTGCTGGGGTATGACTATATCGCCACCGGGCACTATGCCCGGGTGGACCGGGACCCGGACACCGGACTGTACCGCCTGCTGCGGGGCCGGGACCGGCGCAAGGACCAGAGCTATGTGCTCTATCAGCTGACCCAGCACCAGCTGGCCCATCTGCTGCTGCCGGTGGGGAACTACGACAAGCCCGCCATCCGCGACAGTGCCCGTCAGGCGGGGCTGCTGAACGCCGACAAGGCGGACAGCCAGGATATCTGCTTCGTCCCCGACGGGGATTATGCGGAGTTTCTGCGGGAGTATGGCCATGTGGCTATGGAGCCCGGGGACTTTGTGGACCAGGACGGTCATGTGCTGGGCCGCCACAAGGGCCTCCCCTGCTACACCACCGGCCAGCGCAAGGGCCTGGGGGTGTCCGCCGGGAAGCATGTGTATGTGGTGCGGAAAAACGCCGCCGACAACACCATCCTTCTGGGCGACAACGAGGATCTGTTCACCGGCCGCCTCACTGCCTGCCGGGTGAACTGGATTGCCGGGCAGGCCCCGGCGGGCCCCATCCGGGTTACCGCCAAAACCCGGTACAGCCAGACGGAGGCGGAGGCCACGGTCACCCCCCTGAAGGGGCAGCGGATAGAGGTAGTCTTTGACCGGCCCCAGCGGGCCGTCACCGCCGGTCAGGCCGTGGTGCTGTACGACGGGGATCAGGTGCTGGGCGGCGGCGTCATCGAGGACTGACAAGCAGATACCCACACGCGCAAAAAATCCCTTGACCGTGCCGGTCAAGGGATTTTTCAGCTGTTACAGGTGTTGCAGGCTCTTTTGGCTTACAGATACTTGCGCATGCCATCAGTAGCCACGGAAGCGTCGGCGGTAAGGGTCACGGTGAACTTCACGGTGTTGGCGTCGCTGAACTTGTCCAGCCAGCACAGGAACTTTTCCACGGCGGTGAAGTCCTCGCTATGTACGATCTTGCAGAGGTTGTCCACATAGACGTGGGAAATATCGTAATTGCCCGCATACAGACCGCTGATGAAGCCCCGCAGGCACTCAAAAGAATCCAAGTGGTATTCACCAGCATTGACCAGACGCACGCTGGACTTGATATCATACGTCATATCAGCGCCGGGCTCGATGCAGACGACACAGCCGCCCTCCTCGGCCACGGAGGCATGAACCAGCTCGATGAGCTGCTTGGTCTTGCCTGCGCCGTTGTCGCCCATAATCAATCTAACCATAAGAGATCACTCCTTTTGCATATATGTATACCATACCATAACTCGACGGAAATGGCAATGGGAAAATATACGGTTTTTTACCGGCCCAGCTTTTCCCGCAGGGCCTTGCCCATGTCCTCATAGCCGGGCTTTCCCAGCAGGGCGAACATATTCTTCTTGTAGGCCTCCACGCCGGGCTGATCGAAGGGGTTCACGTCCAGCAGATAGCCGGACAGGCCGCAGGCGTATTCAAAGAAGTAGATCAGCTGCCCCAGGGTGTCTGCGTCCAGTGCCCCGCAGCGCAGGATGATGTTGGGCACGCCGCCCTCCTCGTGGGCCAGCAGGGTGCCGTCCATGGCCTGGGTGCGGATAAAGTCCATGGTTTTTCCGGCCAGGAAGTTCAGCCCGTCGCCGTCGGCGGCGTCAAAGGGCACCGCGCTCTCCCCTGCCTCCGGGTCAAAGCGCACCACCGTTTCAAACAGGTGCCGCTCGCCCTGCTGGATATACTGCCCCATGGAGTGCAGGTCGGCGGTAAATTCCACGCTGGCGGGGAAAAGTCCCTTGCTCTCCTTGCCCTCGGACTCGCCGTACAGCTGCTTCCACCACTCGGACATAAACCGGAAGGCAGGCTCATAGGCCGCCAGAACCTCGATCTTCTTCCCGGCGCGATAGAGCTGATACCGGGCTCCGGCATACTGCCAGGCGGGATTCTGCTCCATATCCCCGGCGGTGCAGGCCTCCTGCATCCGGGCCGCGCCCTGCATCAGCGCCTGAATATCCACTCCGGCCACGGCGATGGGCAGCAGGCCCACGGCGGTGAGCACGCTGTACCGTCCGCCGATGTCATCGGGCACCACAAAGCTCTCATACCCGGCCTGGACGGCCAGGGCTTTCAGCGCGCCCTTGTGCCGGTCGGTGGTGGCGTAAATGCGCTTTGCCGCCCCCTCCGGGCCGTATTTCTTCTCCAGCAGCTCCCGGAAGAACCGGAAGGCCACGGCAGGCTCCGTGGTGGTGCCGGACTTGGAGATGACGTTCACGGAGAAGTCCACCCCCTCCAGCAGCTCCATGGTCTCCCGCAGCTGCCGGTCGGACAGGCCGTTGCCCACGAAATAGATGTTGGGCGTGTTCTTCCGCTTCAGATTATAGTTGGGGGAGCACAGGCACTCGATAACGCCCCGGGCCCCCAGATAGGACCCGCCGATGCCGATGACCACCAGGGCCTGGGAATCGCTCTGGATGCGCCGGGCCGCCGCCTGGATGCGGGCGAACTCCTCCCGGTCGTATTCCTGGGGCAGGCGCACCCAGCCGGTGAACTCGCCGCCGGAGCCGTCGCTCTTCTGCAAATGATTGTGGGCAATGCGCAGCCGGGGCGCCAGCGCCGCCTCATAGGGCAGCGCGATAAAATGCCGCATGTGGGTCAGGTCCACCTGGATCATAGAGATTACCTCCTATGTGTATCGGATTTATCCATCATCCCGTATCTTACCGCTTTTCCCGGGAAAATACAAGGGGATACCCGTCGAAACGGTGAAAATCTTATCCGATCACATAGTCCGCAGTTCTGCCCGGGGCACGGTCAGGTCCCAGCCGCGCCCATCCCGCAGCAGCAGCTCCGCCGGACCGCCGGGGATGCGCTCCGGGGCCCGGTCCACCCGGGCGTCCACCATCGGGAGCCGGGACAGCGGCGTGCTTCTCAGCCAGTCCGGCATGGGCGGGCGGTCCCGCAGCAGCAGTGACAGCCGGAACAGCTGATCGTCGCTGCCATCGAACATCTCATAGCCGGTCCCATCGATAAGATACCGCTGCGCGCCGAAGCGGATAGCCACCGGACTGTTGGCCCGCGCCCATTCTCCGTACTCCCTTTGGGAGGACGCCATCAGCAGGCTGAGACTGCCGTCATACGCATTCCGGGTAAAGCCGAAGGCGTACCACTCCCGCCCGTCCGGCAGGCACAGAGCGCTGCCCAGGGGCCGGACCTCCCGGATATTGCCGCTCTCCCAGGCCAGGATCTCCGGGGTCAGATATTGAAGAATATTTTTCAAGGCTTCATGCACCGCCGTTTCCTGTATGTGGATTTGCCTTTATTATAGCATAGCCCTGTCTGCCCGCAAGTTCAGCTTCCGCCAAGGATCACCCGCAGAAGCACATGGTCCGGGCCAGGCGCAGCAGCATCTGCCCGAAGGTCAGCTTTTCCACGGTCTCCGCCGCCCGGATGGGAACCTCTAGCACCGTCTCCCCGTTCTGGGTCACCGTCAGCGTACCCAGCACGTCTCCCTGCCGCACCGGGGCCTCCGCAGACTCCGGCAGGGTCACGGTCTGCTCCAGCCCCTGAAGCCGGGATTTTTCCGCCAGCAGCAGGCCCTCCGCCGGGTCCACCCGGGGCTGCACCGTTCCCTGGGCCCCCAGCTGCACCGGCACCGGCGGCAGCGGCTCCTCCGGAGACGCATGCACCAGGCCGTAGGTGGAGAACCCGTAGTTCAGCAGGGTCTTGGCGTCCTCGAACCGCTGCTGGCCGGTGGGGGATTTCAGCACCACGGCGATCAGCTCCATGCCCTCCCGCTCCGCCGTGGCGGAAATGCAGTATCTGGCGGAGTCCGTGGACCCGGTTTTCAGCCCCGTGGCCCCCTCATAAAACCGGATGAGCTTGTTGGTGTTGGACAGCTGAAACTGTCCGTCCCGCAGGGTGTCCATCCAGATGGTGGTAAACCGCCGGATGTCCGGGTGATTCACGATCAGCTCCCGGGACATCACGGCGATGTCCCAGGCGCTGGTAACGTGCCCCTCCGCCGGAAGGCCGGTGCAGTTGACGAAATGGGTGTCCTGCATCCCCAGCTCCCGGGCCCGGTTGTTCATCCGCTCCACAAACAGCTCCGTGACCCCCGCCGTTTTTTCCGCCAGGGCCACGGCGGCGTCGTTGCCGCTGGACACGCACACCCCCTTCAGCAGGTCCTCCACCGTGATGCTCTCCCCCTCGGACAGGAAGATCTGGCTGCCTCCCATGGAGGCGGCATAGGCGCTGACGGTGACGGCATCGTCATAGGACAGGGTCCCGCTGTCGATGGCCTCCATCACCAGCAGCAGGGTCATGACCTTGGTGACGCTGGCTGGCTCCATAGCCTGGTGCTCATTTTTGGCGTACAGCACCTGCCCCGTTTCCTTCTCCATCAGCAGCGCCGCCTCCGCCTGCACCGGCAGCTCCACGCCCCAGGCCCTTCCCGGCCACAGCGCCAGCAGCATCAGCAGGAGCATAGCGCCCCCGAGCCATTTTTTCATCACAAGCCCCTCCCCTGTTTTTTCTTCACTGTATGCGCGGGGCCGGAAAACAAGAACGTCCCCCGCCCTATCCCCACAGATACCGGCTCACAGGCCAGGCCAGCAGGGCAGACAGAGCGGCCTGGGCCGCCTTGGCAGCCAGATACGGCCCCAGAGGCAGATCCGTGCCGGACAGCACGGCGGCAGACTGCCCGTGGACCGACAGGCCGCCCCATCCCAGCAGCGCCGCCGCCCACACGAAGCCCGTTGGCGTGGCGGGCAGGGCCAGAATCCCCTGGGTCAGCTCCACCGCCCCGGACAGCAGCGGGTGGGACAGCCCCGTCAGCCGTGCCGTCAGCCGCAGCGCCGCCAGGAAAAACACCACAAAGCCGCAGATCTGCACCATGGCCCCGGCGGCATCCCGGACGGATCGGACAAAGGCGGCGGCAAAGGCCGGGGGCCGCACCCCGGCGGCATCCCGGCCCGGCGGCAGCGGACGGCGGGGCAGCACCAGGGCGATGCTCAGGGCTGCCAGCATGTGGACGGCCCACAGCAGTCCCCCGGCCCGGAGACTGCCGAAGCAGCCCAGGCCCGCCACGCCCAGAATAAACGCCGGGCCGCAGTTGTTGCAGAACAGCAGCAGGCGGCAGGCCTCCGGCCGGGAGATCCGCTTCTCCCGGTACAGCTGGGCCACGGTGCGGGCTCCCACAGGATAGCCGCCCACCAGGCCCAGCAGAAACGCCCCGGCTCCGGCGGGGCCGCAGCCCAGCACCCGGGCCAGCAGCATCCGCCCCCGGCCCGGAGCCGCCCCGGCGTCCAGGGCCGTCAGCAGCCCCGATACCGCCAGAAACGGAAACAGCGCCGGAATCACCGACCCGGCGCACAGGGCCAGTCCCTCCCGGACGGCCCGGGCCGTGTCGGCGGAGCACAGCAGCAGCACCCCCAGCGCAGCCAGACATCCCAGCAGCCCCAGCTTTTCTCGCATGGCCGTCACCTCCCGCCTGAGTGTATGCCCCCCGCCGGTGGGACATGCAAGTTTTTTCCCGGGGACGCATAGAGTTTACGGAATCGGAAGAAAGGCGGTGGCAGCGGTTTGGAAAAGGGATGGCTGACCCGGGCGGGACAGGCGGCCATGGAGCGGCTGGACCTGCCGGGGGATATCCAGCCGGGTGTGCCGCGGATGGAGCTGGTAGGCGACCGGGAATTTTTCATGACCCAGCACCGGGGCGTGCTGTCCTACACCACGGAGACGGTGGACATCGGCGGCGGAGACATGACGGTGCGGGTCATCGGAACGGACCTGCAGCTCATGGCCATGACGGAGGGGGAGCTGCGTCTGCGGGGACGCATCGCCGCCGTGGAGCTGCGGCGGCAGGGAGGGGACCATGTATAAAGCCGTGCTGAACTTCCTGCGGGGCCAGGTGCTGGTCCATATTGAAAGCGGCTGCCCGGAGCGGGTGGTGAATCTGTGCGCCGGGGCGGAGGTCCCCTTCTGGGACGTGCGGTGGCTGTCGCCGGTGGAGCTGACCCTGCGCACCACCCGCCGGGGACTGGCCCAGGTGCGTCAGGCGGCCCGGCAGGTGGGCGCAGCGGCCACGGTGCGGCGGGAGCAGGGGGCTCCCCTGCTGGCCCGGCGGCTGCGGCGGCGGTATGTGCTGCTGGCGGGCCTTCTGCTGACGGTGCTGCTGGTGCTGGAGGGAAACTTCACCATCTGGGAATTCCGGGTCAGCGGCAACGAGACGGTGCCGGACGAGGTGATCCTGCGTGCTCTGGAGGACTACGGCATCACCATCGGCACCCGGAGTCTGGACATCGACCAGAAGGACATGCGCAATCATGTGCTGCTGGAGCTGAAGGACGTGGTGTGGCTGGCGGTGAACGTGAAGGGCTGCGTGGCCCAGGTGCAGGTGGTGGAGCGGGTCCGGGGCCAGGCTGTGGTGGAGGACCGGCTCACCAATGTGGTGGCCCGGTGTCCGGGCCTGGTCACCCGGGTGGAGGCCCTGGGAGGCCAGGCCATGGTGCTGCCCGGAGCCACCGTTACCCAGGGGCAGCTGTTGATCTCCGGGGCGGTGGACCTGGACAACGGGGGTCTCCGGTGGCAGCGCGGCATGGGCCGGGTGTGGGCCCGGACCTGGTACGAGCTGACGGCGCAGGTTCCCCTGGCAGTGTCGGAGAAGGGCGCCCCGGTCTCCTCCCGGACCCGGTATGCCCTGGATATCGGCAAAAAACGGATAAAATTCTATGGAAAGGGTAGCACACTGGGGGCAGACTGTGATAAAATAGTTCGGTATCACCCCGTGACCCTTTTGTGGGGCCTGCGGCTGCCCATTACGGTGGTGTCGGAGACGGTGACGTCCTGCGGCGGTACGCCGGTCCGCCGTCCGGTCCAGGAGGCCCGGGACGAGGGTGAGGCCCTGCTGCGGGACCGGCTGACCCGGCTGCTGGCGGATACCGGCACGGCGGAAAGCGTCCGGGTGGACGCGGTGGAGCAGGACGGCTGGCTGACGGTGACCCTGCGGGCGGAGTGCCTGGAGGAGATCGGCCGGGAGGTCCCGCTGACGGACGACTGAAAAATATGGCTATACAATCTGGATACACAATAGGGAGGCATGCCCAATGGAACAGCGCATCGGCATCGAGCGCATGGAGGAGGCCATCAATCTGTTTGGCTCCTTTGACGAAAATATTCGCCTGCTGGAATCGGAATTCCAGGTAACGGTGGTAAACCGGGGCGGCGAGCTGGTGATTTCCGGCGAGCCGGAGAACGTCATGCTGGCGGAGAAGGCGGTGCAGGCCCTGCTGACCCTGTCCGCCAAGGGCGAGAGCATCAGCGAGCAGCATGTGCGGTATGTGGTGGGCCTGTGCCGCAGCGGCCAGTCCGAGCGCATCGGGGAGCTGACCCAGGACGTGATCTGCATCACGTCCAAGGGCCGCCCCGTGAAGCCCAAGACCATCGGCCAGAAGCAGTATGTGGACGCCATTCTGAAGGATACCGTCACCATCGGCGTGGGCCCTGCCGGCACCGGCAAAACCTATCTGGCAGTGGCGGCGGCGGTGGCCGCCTTCCGGGACAAGCAGGTCAACCGCATCATCCTGACCCGCCCCGCCGTGGAGGCCGGAGAGCGGCTGGGCTTCCTGCCCGGCGACCTGCAAAGCAAGGTGGACCCGTATCTGCGGCCCCTGTACGACGCCCTGTTCGATATGCTGGGGGCGGAGACGTACCAGAAATACCTGGAGCGGGGCAACATCGAGGTGGCCCCCCTGGCCTATATGCGGGGCCGCACTCTGGACGACAGCTTCATCATCCTGGACGAGGCCCAGAACACCAGCCGGGAGCAGATGAAAATGTTTCTGACCCGCATGGGCTTCGGCTCCAAGGTGGTCATCACCGGCGACATTACCCAGATCGACCTGCCCGGGGACAAGCCCAGCGGCCTGAAGGAGGCCATGAAGGTCCTGAAGGGGGTGGAGGGCGTGTCCATCTGCCAGCTGAGCAAGGCCGACGTGGTGCGGCATGTGATGGTCCAGCGCATTATCGAGGCATATGCCCGGTTTGAGGAGAAAAAGAAATGAGAAAGACCCACTATATTCCCGTCACCGCCGACGTGCCCGGCGCCGCCAGCGACGCCAACTGCGCCCTGATCCGCCGCACCATCCGCACGGCTCTTTCCGCAGAGGGCGTCACGCTCCCCTGCGAGGTGGACGTGCTCCTGACGGACGACGACGGCATCCATCAGATCAACCGCGACATGCGGCAGGTGGACCGCCCCACCGACGTGCTGAGCTTTCCGGAGTTCGGCCTTGTCCCCGGCGAGCACCCGGGCCCCGGGGACGCGGATCCCGGCACGGGGCTCATCCCCCTGGGGGACATAGTGCTGTCCATGGAGCGGGTGTCGGCCCAGGCCAAGGAATTTGGCCACTCTAAGCGGCGGGAGCTGGCCTATCTGGTGACCCACTCGGTGCTGCACCTGCTGGGCTACGACCACCTGGACGAGGGGCCTATGAAGGCTCAGATGCGAGGCCGGGAGGAGGCCATCATGGCCCTGCTGGGCCTGGAACGGTAAGAAAAAAGGAGAACTGCCATGAAAACTCGAATCGTATGTGCCCTGCTGCTGGCGCTGATGCTGCTGGCCCTGGCGGGCTGCGGCAAAAAAGAGGATCATCCCCAGCCGGAGGACCCCAACGTCACCCAGGAGGAGGAAGCGGTGCCGGTGCACCTGGTATGCAGCAACGGCTCCATTACCCTGCGCTTTTCCCTGGAGGAGGGCCACTGGCTGTGGGCCGATGACAAGACCTTCCCCCTGGACGAGAGCTATGCCCTGGCCCTGCTGGAGACGGTGCAGGGCATCGAGAGTCTGCCGCCTGTCACCACCGCCGCCCAGCTGGCGGACTATGGGCTGGACAGCCCCACCAAATATGTCACCGTCACCGACAGCCAGGGCGCATCCGTCACCTACCGCCTGGGCAAGGAGTCCGACGGCAGCGTGTATGTATACCGGGAGGGGGCCGAGGCCACGGTATACGCCGTGCCGGACCTGATGAGCCAGATCGGCCGCAGCATCTATGACATGATGGCCCTGCCGGAGCTGCCCCAGCTGACGGCGGAGAATGTCACCTCCCTGACCGTCACCGCCGGAGAGCGCACCCTGACCCTGAATCCTGCGGAGGGGGCCTGGACCGCCGACGGCCGGGATGTAACGGATCAGCTGGCGGACCTGACCGCCTGGCTGGGGGACATGCACCTGGCGGCCTGTGTGGACTGGCGGCCCAGCGCCGGGGCAGCGGCCCTGTGCGGCCTGGACAAGCCCGCCGTGACCCTGACGGCGGCATACACCCACGCCGGGGCCGACCGCAGCCTTACCCTGACGGTGGGCGGTCAGCGGGGCGCAGGCTACTGCGTCACCGTTTCCGATGACGATACGGTTTATCTTATGAGCGCGGAGGCTCTGGCCCCGCTGCTGACCCTGGCCCAGTCGGGCCTGGAATAAGAGGAGGCGCCCCATGCGGCTGCTTGTGATCGAGGATGAAAAGCGCCTGGCCCAGAACCTGGCGGAGCTGCTGCGGCGGCAGGGATACACCGTGGACGTCAGCAGCGACGGCGTCTCCGGCTACGACAACGCCGTGACGGATATCTATGACCTGATCCTGCTGGACGCCATGCTGCCGGGGATGGACGGCTTCACCCTGCTGCGGAAGCTGCGCGCCGGGGGACATGCCGTGCCGGTGCTGATGCTGACGGCCCGCAGCGACGTAGCCGACCGGGTCCAGGGCCTGGACTGCGGCGCGGACTACTATCTGACCAAGCCCTTCGAGCCCGACGAGCTGCTGGCCTGCGTGCGCTCCCTGCTGCGCCGGGGCGGCGGCGAGGCCAAAACCGACGATGCCATTGCCTTCGGGGACCTGCGGCTGGAGCCGGGAACGTTCCAGCTGTCCTGCGGGGAGCGGTCCCTGCGTCTGAGCCGCCGGGAATACGATATGCTGGAGCTGCTGCTGCGCAGCCAGGGCCGCGTGGTGCCCAAGGAGCAGCTGCTGCTGAAGGTGTGGGGCTATGATTCCGACGCCGAGGACAACAACGTGGAGGTATACATCTCCTTCCTGCGGCGGAAGCTGACCCATCTGCACTCCGCCGTGTCCATCCGCACCCGCCGGATGGTGGGGTACTATCTGGAGGTGGAGGCATGATCCGCCGCCTTCGCTGGAAGATCGTGGCCATCAACATGGCCATGGTGACGGCGGTGCTGCTGGCGGTGTTCGCCGGGGTGCTGCTGTCCAGCCGGGCCGCCGTGGAGCGCAGCGTGAACCAGCGGCTGCTTCAGGTGATCCAGACGGGGCGGTATGACGCGTCCCTGCCCGGCCAGGGGTCCGCCCCCTGCTTTGTGGCGGACATATACCCCAGCGGCACCGTGCGCCTGTCCGGCAGCAGCTATTACCAGCTGGATGACCAGGACGCCATGGCGGAGATCGTCACTGCCTGCCTGGAGCAGGGCAGCGAATCCGGCGTCCTGCGGGCGTATCACCTGCGCTATCTCCGGGCCGACGGCCCCCTGTATACCCGCATCGCCTTTACCGACGCCGCCCAGGAGGACGCCACCCTCCGGGCAGTGGTGAAAATGTGCCTGATCGTAGGCGTGGCGGCCCTGGCGGTGCTGCTGGGGTGCAGCTGGCTGCTGGCGGGTCTGGCCGCCCGGCCTGTGGCCCGCTCCCTGGACCAGCAGCGCCGGTTCCTGTCCGACGCATCCCACGAGCTGAAGACCCCGCTGACGGTGATCCTGTCCTCGGCGGACCTGATGCAGCAGACGGATGTGCAGCCGGATCAGCAGCCCTATGTGGACAATATCCGCTGGTCCGGACGGCGGATGAAGCGCCTGGTGGAGGATATGCTGACGCTGTCCCGGGCCGACGACGGGCGGCTGAAGGCCGCCATGACCCCGGTGGACCTGTCCGACGCCATGGAGGATACGGCCCTGCGCTTCGAGCCCGTGGCCTTCGAGGCCGGACGCCGGCTGGACTATGACATTACCCCGGGCATCGCCGTCACCGGCAGCCGGGACCAATTGCAGCAGGTGGCGGGGGTCCTGCTGGACAACGCCATCAAATACGCCCCCCAGGGGGCACAGGTCCGCATGACCCTGGTCCAGGCGGACCGAAAGGCCGTGCTGACGGTGGAAAATGGCGGCCCGCCCATCCCGGCGGAGGTGCTGCCCCACCTGTTCGAGCGGTTCTACCGGGCCGACGGCAGCCGCACCCAGGGGGGCTTCGGCCTGGGGCTGTCCATCGCCCAGGCCATCGTCCGGGAGCATCAGGGAACCATCCGCTGCGAAAGCGACGCCCGCTCCACCCGTTTCATTGTGACTCTCCCGCTGGGCGGGAGGAAATAACTGTCTGTCAGAAGAAGGAAATACCATGTTTGATCTCATCATCCGGGGCGGCGCCGTGTACGACGGCACAGGCCGTCCCGCCCGTTGGGCCGACGTGGCGGTGTCCGGCGGCAAAATCGCCGCGGTGGAGCCGCTGCCCCAGGCCCAGGCCGCCCGGGTCATCGACGCCCGGGGCAAATGGGTAACTCCCGGCTTTATCGACATCCATCGCCACGCCGACGCCGCGGCCTTCCGCCCGGGCTTCGGGGAGCTGGAGCTGCGCCAGGGGCTCACCACCATCGTCAACGGCAACTGCGGCCTGTCCTGCGCTCCGGTGGGGCCGGAAAATCTCCCTGCCATCCTGTCGTATCTGGAGCCTATCTGCGGCCGGGTGCCGCCGGAGGCGGCACAGGAGACTCTGGCAGGGTATTTTGCCGCCCAGCCTGCCGCTCCCCTGCACACGGGGATGCTGGTGGGAGCCGGTACCGTCCGGGCCAGCGTGGCCGGGTACCAGGTGCAGCGCCTGGAGCCGGCGCATTATGCCGCCATCCACCGGCGGCTGGAGCAGGCCCTGGCCGACGGTGCCCTGGGCGTGTCCCTGGGTCTGGGCTACGCACCGGAGTGCTTCTATACCACCGATGAGCTGATCCGGGCCCTGGCCCCTCTGGCGGGGCAGAGCATCCCCATCACCGTCCACATGCGCCAGGAGGGCGGCGGCGTGGTAACGGCCGCCCAGGAGATGGTGGAGGTGGCCCGGGCCCTGAAGGCCCCGGTGCATATCTCCCACCTGAAGGCCATGGGCCGGGACAACTGGCGCAGCAAGGTGCCCCAGGTGCTGGCCCTGCTGAACCGGGCCCGCCAGGAGGGGCTGGACCTGTCCTGCGACGTGTATCCCTACACCGCCGGGTCCACCCAGCTGCTGCACATTCTGCCGCCGGAGTTTCTGGCCGGGGGCATGGAGGCCATTGTCCGCCGTCTGGGGGACCTGGACCAGCGGAAGCTGCTGGCCCGGCGCATCGAAAGCGGCGATGGCTTTGACGACATCGCCAAACTGGCGGGCTGGGACGGCATTTTCCTCACCAGTCTCCACTGCCCGGAGGATCACCCCTACCAGGGCATGAGCCTTGCCCGGATCGCCGCCCTGACGGGCCAGGACCCCCTGACCTGCTGCTGCGACCTGCTGGTGCGGGAGCAGGGAGAGATCACCATGATCGACTTCATGGCCGACGAGGAGGACATAGCCGCCATTCTGCGGGACCCCTTCTCCAACCTGATCTCCGACTCCACCTATCCCACCGAGGGACAGCCTCATCCCCGGGTATACGGAACCTTTGTCCACCTGCTGACCCGGTTCGTCCTGCAGCGGGGCGACCTGACGCCGGAGGCGGCCATCCACAAGATGACAGGCCGTCCGGCAGCGGTGCTGGGCATGCCTGACCGGGGTGTGCTGGCCCCGGGAGCCCAGGCGGATATCAACATATTTGCCCCGGAGGACCTGCGGGAGCCCGGGACGTATCAGGACCCCTGCCGCATGGCGGAGGGGATGGACACCGTGCTGGTGGCCGGCGCCCCGGTCATCGACGGCGGCGTATACACCGGCGCCCTGGCCGGACGCATTGTCAGGAGGTAATCGTATGCTGGAAGCGCTCATTGAAATCGTTCGCCGGGCGGGGGACATGGTCCTCTCTGCCCACGATATCCAGAATGTCACCCGGGAAAAGCACGGCCCTGCGGACCTGGTGACCCAATATGACGAGGCCGTGCAGGCGTTTCTGCGCCGGGAGCTGCTGAGCCTGCTGCCGGAGGCGGATTTCTTCGGCGAGGAGGGGGAGCATCCCGCCCTGACCCAGCCCTGGGTCTTTGTGGTGGACCCCATCGACGGCACCACCAACTTCACCCGCCGCATGAACTACAGCAGCATCTCCGTGGCCCTGGTCCACAATGGCCAGACGGAGTACGGCGTGGTGTACAACCCCTATGTGGGCGAGCTGTTCGCCGCCCGGCGGGGCCATGGGGCCACCCTCAACGGCGCCCCCATTCACGTCAGCGGCAACGACGTGCCCCATGCCATTGTGGTGTGCGGCTCCACCATCTATGACCGGACGTATACGGACCGGAACTTCTCCATCCTGCGTCGGCTGTATGACCGGTGCCTGGACTACCGGCGCTTTGCCTCGGCGGCCCTGGACTGCTGCCAGATCGCGGCAGGCCGGGCGGAGATCTTCTTCGAGTGCCGCCTGTCCCCTTGGGACTATGCCGCCGGGACGCTCATCGCCCAGGAGGCCGGAGCCACCGCCACCCGCCTGGAGGGCGGCCCCATGGACCCGCTCCACGCCGGGTCGGTGTTCATCACCAACGGCGTGTGCCACAGCGTCCTCTCCGAACTCCAGCAGTAAAAACGAAAAATTGTCAGCAAAGGGTGCTGCCCTTTGCTGACAAGCTGAAATGGCTGCCCGAGGAGGGCAGCCATTTTTCATCTTTACCGGATCATACCGGCGCGCAGGAATCCTGGTCCACGCCGCTGCGGTACTCGTTGGGAGACACGCCGATGACGTCCCGGAAGGCCCGTGCGAACTTGCTGGCGTTGTCATAGCCAAACTGCCCGGCGATGTCCAGCACCGTCCGGTCCGTGGACCGCAGCAGCTCCGCCGCGCCGTGCATTTTCTGCAAGCGCAGCCAGGCGGCGGGACTGCGGCCATAGACACCCCGGAAGCTGGCCTGGATCTGGGCGGCGGAGGCCCCGAAATGCCGGGACAGTTCCTGCACCGTCACCTTGCTCTCGGTGTTGGCCAGCAGATAGTCCGCCGTCTTTCTGGCCAGGGACACCTGTCCCCGGGTCAGCCCCGGGACCGCCTGCGGAACGGGAGACACCTCCAGAGCGCTGAGAAACAGCAGCAGCTCCAGCACCTTCACCTTCAGATACCCCTGCCGCAGGTCCTCCGGCACCTGATACAGCTCCGAGAATACGTGCTCCACCCGCCGGGAGGACCGTGCGGCGAAATACCCCCCGGCAGCGCAGAATTTCTCCGCCAGGGCGGCGGGCTGCACCTCCACGTCCTCCAGAAAGCAGGACAGACACCGGGGCGCCCGCCGGGGATCCACGGTAACGGTAACGCCGTGATAGTGCCCGGTGGGAAACGTGGCCGCGGTGGGCAGCACGTCCTGCCTTGCCACGGACAGGTCCCCCGGAGCCAGGTAAAAATACCGGTCCCCCAGGCGATACTCCATGCGTCCCTCCCGGCAATGGCTGATCTCCAGAGCCCCGGGGGCGGCGGGGTCCATGGGACAGGACCCGGCGTGGACGTCGTGATAGCGGATGTCGATGCCGGGAAACACCGGATAAAGGGTCACCGCCGCCTGGCCCCCGTCCGGGGTTTCCCGGCGGACGGTGTGCTCCGGCAGCGGCGCGGCATCATGCAGACAGGACTCCATGGTCACTTTTTCAGGCGGCCCAACAGGCCGCGCTTTTCCACGGGACGGGACACCACGTCCAGGGCCTTGTAGCCGGTGGCGTCGATGACCTGGCGCAGCTGCGCCTGATCCAGGGCCTCCTGGGACCGGATCACCGTCTGGCCCTTGCTGTGGGACGAGGACACCTTCCTCACCTGGAAATGGCTGCGGATGGCGTCGTTGATGTGGCTTTCGCACATGCCGCACATCATGCCGTCCACCTTGACAATGGTTTCGATCATGGATCATTACCTCCTTGGAAAATGCAAAAGCAGTTTACTCCGCCGTCAGCCGGTCCCGGAGCTGGGGCAGCCGGTCCTGGGACTGCGCCAGGATGGCGCAGGCCGCCGTCTGACAGGCGTCCTCCTCCAGGCCCAGGGCCTGCTGCATCCGGCGGCACAGGGGGCCGAAGCACGCGGCGTATTCCGCGGCGGCCCGGCGGCCCTCCGGCGTCAGGAACACCGTGCCATAGCGCTCCTTTTCCACCAGGCCCGCCTGGCAGAGATTCTGGAGCATGGAGTGGGCGCTGGGCTTGGACACATTCATCCGGGCGGCGATTTCCACCGAGCGGACGCCCTTGCCCTCCCGGCACAGATCGTCCAGCACCAGCAGATATCGGATGGAGGCCGGGGTCATGGCCTGTGGGCAATTAGACATATCTAACCTCCTGGGTGAAAGGGAGGGGGAGACGCGGAGCTGCCCACGTCTCCCCCGGGGATCAGGTCACGGCTGGCTGCGGTGGCACTGGCCATGCATGGCGCAGTGGGCGCACCCTGCGCCGCAGGAGGACTTTCCCTGCTTTTTCTGGCAGATCAGACTGCGGATGATAAGGACTACAATGGCAATAAGGACCAGGGTGATGAGAATGGTGGAGAGATTGGCGCTGATCCAATGCAGCATGGAATTTCACTCCTTTTCGGAAAATGTCGTAAGATGGGATGGAACAGATCAGACGGTGGCGTTGAGCTTGGTGGCCTCCTTATAGGGGCGCACCAGCATATAGACCATCAGGGCCAGGGCCGCCAGGGCGAAGATCAGGCCGATGACATTGACGCTGCCGGTGAACAGGCCGCCGAACTGGTTGATCATCAGGCTGATGAGATAGGCAAAGCCGCACTGATAGCCGATGGCGAACCAGGTCCACTTGCGGTTGTTCATCTCCCGCTTGATGGCGCCGATGGCGGCGAAGCAGGGAGCGCACAGCAGGTTGAACACCAGGAAGCTGAAGCCGCTGATGCCGGTGAAGGCCGCGCCGATGTTCTGATACACGGTGCCGTCGCCGCCGCCATAGAGGATGCCCAGGGTGCCCACGATGTTCTCCTTGGCCACAAGGCCGGTGATGGAGGCCACGGCGGCCTGCCAGTTGCCCCAGCCCAGGGGCTTGAAGATCCAGGCGATGACGCCGCCGATGGCAGCCAGGATGGAGCTCTGGATCTCGCTCTCGTCCAGCATACGGAAGGTGCCGTCCACCCAGCCGAAGTAGGTGGTGAACCACACGAAGATGGTGGAAAGCAGGATGATGGTGCCGGCCTTCTTGATGAAGCTCCAGCCGCGCTCCCACATGCTGCGCAGCACGTTGCCCAGAGTGGGCCAGTGATAGGCGGGCAGCTCCATCACGAAGGGAGCGGGATCACCGGCGAACATCTTGGTCTTCTTCAGCATGATGCCGGAGACGATGATGGCGGCCATGCCGATGAAGTAAGCGGAGGTGGAGACCCATGCGCTGCCGCCGAAGATGGCGCCTGCGATCATGGCGATGAAGGGGACCTTGGCGCCGCAGGGGATGAAGGTGGTGGTCATAACGGTCATCCGGCGGTCGCGTTCATTTTCGATGGTACGGGAAGCCATGATACCGGGCACGCCGCAGCCCACGCCGATGAGCATGGGGATGAAGGACTTGCCGGACAGGCCGAACTTGCGGAACACGCGGTCCAGCACGAAGGCGATACGGGCCATGTAGCCGCAGGCCTCCAGGAAGGCCAGCATCAGGAACAGAACCAGCATCTGGGGCACGAAGCCCAGCACCGCGCCCACACCGGCCACGATACCGTCATTGATCAGGCCGCTGAGCCAGTCGGCGGCGCCGGCGGACTCCAGACCATTGCTGACCAGCACGGGGATACCGGGGACCCACACGCCGTAGTCGGCGGGGTCAGGGGCGTCAAAGCCGTTTTCAGTGAGATACTTCACGGCGTCCACAAAGGTCATCTGCACCACGTCGTCCATCTTGTCCGCGCCCTCGGGCAGGGCGTCATAGTAGGCGGTCATGGTGTTGATGGCCAGGGTCTCCTCGTCCTCCACGTCCACGGTGGCGGTGGAGGAGCTGGCCTGGAAGCTCTGCATTTGGGCCAGCAGGGCCTGGGCGTCAAAGTCCTCGGCCTCGGGGTCGATCTCCGTGCCCAGGAAGGCGTCCACGGCCTGGATGGCGGCGGTGTAATCGTCGTTGACGGTGTTATACTCCTTGCTGCCGATGCCCAGCAGGTGCCAGCCGTCGCCGAACAGGCCGTCGTTGGCCCAGTCGGTGGCGGGAGCGCCCACGGCTACCATGGCGATCCAGTAAACCAGGAACATCACCACGGCGAAGATGGGCAGGCCCAGCCAGCGGTTGGTGACCACCTTGTCGATCTTGTCGGAGGTGGACAGCTGACCCTTGTTCTTCTGCTTGTAGCAGCTCTTGATGATCTCGGCGATGTAAACGTAGCGCTCGTTGGTGATGATGCTCTCGGCGTCGTCGTCCAGCTCCTTTTCGGCGGCCTGGATGTCCTGCTGGATGTGCTGCATCACGTCGGCGGGGATGCTGAGCTTCTGCAGCACCTTGTCGTCCCGCTCGAAGATCTTGATAGCGTACCAGCGCTGTTGCTCCTCGGGCAGGGTGTGGACAGCGGCCTCCTCAATGTGGGCAATGGCGTGCTCCACGGGGCCGGAGAAGGTGTGCATGGGGATGGTCTTGGTCTGGCCCTTGGCGGCCTTCACGGCGGCCTCGGCGGCGTCCATCACGCCGTCGCCCTTCAGAGCGGAGATCTCCACGATCTCGCAGCCCAGCTGGCGGGACAGCTCCTTGACGTTGATCTGGTCGCCGTTCTTGCGGACCACGTCCATCATGTTCACGGCGATGACCACGGGAATGCCCAGCTCGGTCAGCTGGGTGGTCAGATACAGGTTGCGCTCCAGGTTGGTGCCGTCGATGATGTTCAGGATGGCGTCGGGGCGCTCGCCGATCAGGTAATTCCGGGCCACCACCTCCTCCAGGGTGTAGGGGGACAGGGAGTAGATGCCGGGCAGGTCCATGATGACCACGTCATCGTGCTTCTTCAGCTTGCCTTCCTTCTTCTCCACGGTGACGCCGGGCCAGTTGCCCACGAACTGGTTGGAGCCGGTGAGGGCGTTGAACAGGGTGGTCTTACCGCAGTTCGGGTTGCCCGCCAGGGCAATTTTGATCTGCTTATCCATATGATTCTCGTATCTCCTTTCCGGGAACTTATTCCACTTCGATCATTTCGGTGTCGGCCTTCCGCAGGCTCAGCTCATAGCCCCGGACGGTGACTTCCATGGGGTCGCCCAGAGGGGCCACCTTCCGGACAAACACCTGGGTGCCCCGGGTGATGCCCATGTCCATGATGCGGCGCTTCACGGGGCCCTCCCCGTGGAGCTTCACCACCTGGACGGTCTCGCCGATCTTGACGTCGCGCAGTGTTTTCATGTGGGTTCTCTCCTTTTATGTATTTTTTGATTTTTAATACTGATTCTTGATTCAAAAATTGAATCAAGAATCCCGTGCGCTGCGCGCACGCACAGCGTGTGAAAACACGCTGTGACGTCTCATACAAAACCTGACGCACCTTCGGTGCTATAAAAAGCTTTTCAAGCTTTTTAACAGGTTTTGGTATCAGATCATGATCTTTCGGGCCATTTCCTCGCTGATGGCGATGCGGGCCTCCTTGACCTTCACGATGACGTTTCCGCCCAGGGCCGCCACCACCGTGACGGTGCCCCCGGCCACAAAGCCCAGGTCCTCCAGATGCTTTTTCACCTCGGGGCTGCCGCCCACCCGGTGGATGAGATTTTCTTCGCCCATGTTGGCTAATGTCAGCGGCATCATTGCTGCTTCCCTCCCTGTGATAACGGTTAGGGGTCGCTAACCGATCGTGAAAAATGAATGGTTAATCTGCCTTAACCTCTTTGCCAAGAAAAAGGTTAAGTTCCCTTAACCGCTGGATAGTTTAACACCTCTAACATTTGTTGTCAACCCTTTTTCCGGAAAAATTTTTCTTCCTTGCAATTTTGGTTAAAATATGCTAACCTATACATAATCTTACTGGAAGGTTGGTACTGTTTGCCATGCAGATCTTAAGAGCCTCGGAGGATTACCTGGAAACCATGCTGATGATGAAGGAGAAGCATGGCTACATTCGCTCCATTGACATTGCGGAGTATCTGGGCGTGACCAAGCCCAGCGTCAGCTACGCCACCAAGCGCCTGCGGGAAAGCGGGTACATCACCATGGATAAGGAGGGGCTCATCACCCTGACGGACACGGGCATGGCCATCGCCGCCAGCATGCTGGACCGGCACAAGACCCTGACGCAGTTTCTTATCCATCTGGGTGTGGACCCGGAAACCGCCGAGGCCGACGCCTGCAAGATGGAGCACGACATCAGCCAGCAGACCTTTGAGGCCATCTGCCGCCACGCCAGCCGGGCAGAATAAGTCCTCCGGGTAAATACACATTTCCGCCACGGACAGTGCCGTCCGCCCCTGCGGATACGGGCACCGGCGTGCTCTCTGTTCGGATTCGCAAAAAAACGTCCATTTCCATTTGACAAATTCGTTCAAAAGCGTATAATGGTTTTGTATAAGTATCGGAACATTGTGGCATATCGGAAAGGAGACGGACCATGAAAAAGCTCTTGCCCCTTCTGTTGGCGCTGTGCCTGACGCTTTCGGCCTGCGCCGCCCCGGCGGCTGTGCCGCTGCCCGGCGATTCGGTGACCGCCGTCACCGTTACCTACGCCGGAAAAACCGTTACCTGCACCGACCCGGCCCAGGTCCGGGCCATGACCGACGCCGCCCGGAGCCTGGAATTTGTTCCCACGGACGCCTCCGTCACCACCCCCGGCGCCATATCCATGGAGCTGATCTTCACGGACAGCAGCGGCAGCGCCGTGACCCTGACCCTGCCTCTGACCCAGTCCGGCGGAAAAGTCTATGACGCCGGAGCAGACAGCATTGGAGTTTTTGACGAAATCTTAGACGAATAGGTTCAAAAAACAGCGGGACGCCCAAGGCATTTCCACAGCCTTGGGCGTCCCGCCTTTTCTCGCCTTTGTCCCGGGACAAACCGCCGGTTTTCCGGGACGTCCCGCTCTGTACCGGGACGCTTTTTTCCGTCAGGGGTTCAGGTGCCGCTTGAAGTTGCCCAGGGTATGTACCCCCTCCTGGACCATGAAGAACGCATGGGGGTCCACCTTCCGGACCTCCTGCTGCAGGGTCTCGATCTCATACTTGGACAGGCAGATGCAAAGGATCTGCACCTCGTCCCCGGTATAGGCCCCGTGGCCGGACCAATAGGTAATGCCCCGGTCCATTTTCCGCCCCAGCTCCCAGAAGGGCTCCAGATCCCGGAGCTTCGTGACGACCAGCACCTGGGTGGTGATATTCTGCTGATGGACCCGGTCCACAAACAGGGCGTTGAACACCGTGTAAATGGCGGAATAAATGGCCGTGGGCGCGCTGAACAGCACCAGGCACATGGCATACAGCACCGCGTTGAACAGCAGCGAAAACCGCCCCACCGTGAAGCCCTTGGTCTTTTTGGACAGGTACAGCCCCAGAATATCCAGGCCGCCGCAGGACGCGCCGCAGGTCAGCACCAGGCCGTTGGAAAAGCCCGCCAGAATGCCGCCCACCAGGCAGCTGGTGAGAACATCCGGGATAATGGGCGTGGCCGGAATGGGAATAATGGACAGAAACACGGAGTTGGACACCGTGCACAGGGCCAGCATGGCCACAAATGAGCGCCCCATGGTCTTATAGGCCAGCAGCAGCAGCGGCAGATTCGCCGCCAGATACAGCGTGCCCGCCAGGTCAAAGTTGTCAAACCGGATGCCCAGCTTGGTATCCAGCAGCGTCCGGATCACCTGGCACAGGCCCAGCAGACCGCTGGAATACAGGTGCTGGGGCACGATAAACAGATTGATGGCCAGGGCCAGCAGCAGCGAGCCGAACAGCGCCGCCCCCACCCGGGGCCATCGATTATGCAGAACCTTATCCAACATACCGGAGATAACACCCTTTCTTACTCTCTATGGCGCGGCCTCCTGTCCGCCGTCCGGACACGCCGCCCAAGTTATCCACACAGTATAGGCATTATAAGGTTTTCCCCGGAAAAGTCAAGGCTTTTCCGGGGAAATAATCACATTTTTACAGGCTGTACCGCAGGGAACGGTACAGTTTCATGGTGCTGTTGGACAGGGTCCGGGAAACGGTGGACTTGTTGATGCCCAGCTCCCGGGCGATGCTGCTGACCGTCATGCTCTGAGAATAGCGCATGCGGAGGATCTGGCGCTGACGGTCCGTCAGATCCTGCTCCACCGCCATGGGCAGATTCCGCAGCAGCCGCTCGATCTGGAGACGGTTGTCGTCCTGGTTCTCCCGGGCCCAGAGCTGCAGGCTGGCCATGTCCAGCGGATCATAGGGGATGCCGGCCATATCAGATGCGGTATTTTTCACGTCTTATGTACCTCCTGTCGTAATAGTGGGCGGTGTGCTCCGCCAGCTCCCGGGCCTCCCGCAGCAGGGGCCGCAGCTCCTGCTGCCTCTGGCGGAGGGTCTGGGCCGCCTGGGGGTCCCCCTCCGCCAGCTCCTGCTGCCGCAGCTCCCGGAGCCGCCGGGCCATCGTCTCCGCCTGCCGGGCGTATTGGGGCGAAAGTTCCTGTAGCGTCATAAAACTGCCTCCTCTCTCCTGTGTGCATGGGTAAATGCGGATGATCGCCGGATCTATGCGAAAAAAACCTGCCTTCGGCAAAAATTTTTGTTGACAAAGCGGGACAAGTCTGGTAACATAATCTTCGCTGGTCAGACGCTGGTGTAGCTCAGCTGGTAGAGCAGCTGATTTGTAATCAGCAGGTCGGGGGTTCGAATCCGTCCACCAGCTCCAATTTCATACATGGGGGATTTCCCGAGTGGCCAAAGGGGACAGACTGTAAATCTGCTGGCAACGCCTTCGGTGGTTCGAATCCACCATCCCCCACCAGGACTTCCGGATGCAGTCGCATCCGGAAGTCTTTTTTTACCATCCGGCGGGCTGCCCCTACCTGTCCCGGGAATTTTCCGAAAGATTGCAGGAGGGTTGCCCTTTTTCGGGCAACAGGCGGAAAAAAACTTCCGCATGGGTATAATTGGGAGAAAACCCGCCGAAAAAACGGGGAAATTTGGGCGCTGCGCCCATTGCACAGGGGCGGTGGCTGTGCTATAATGCCGTGGCATTATGTGGGAAAAGGACGATTTTCATGACGGAAACGGTACTTTTTATATTGGAGATCATCGGTACGGCGGTTTTTGCCGCCTCCGGCGCTCTGGCCGGGCTCCAGCGCCAGCTGGATGCCTTCGGCGTGGTGATCCTGGGCGTGTGTACCGCCTGCGGCGGCGGCGTTATCCGGGACCTGACCCTGGGCATCACGCCGCCGGTGATGTTCTGTCAGCCGGTGTATGCCCTGGTGGCCATGGGTGTGTCGGCCCTGGTGTTCCTGCCCGCCGTGCGGCATCTGCTGGCGGTAGAGAGCCGCGCCTATGAGCTGATCATGCTGTGGCTGGACTCCATCGGCCTGGGCCTTTTTACGGTGGTGGGCGTTCAGTGCGCCTTTCAGCAGGCGGAGAACTATAACCTGTTCCTGCTGGTGTTTGTGGGCGTCATCACCGGCGTGGGCGGCGGTGTGCTGCGGGACGTGCTGTCCAACCAGAAGCCCTACATCTTTGTCAAGCACTTCTATGCCTGCCCCACCCTGATCGGGGCATTGCTGTGCGCCCTGTGCTGGCAGCATCTGGGGGATATTCCCTCCATGCTGCTGGGAGCGGCGGTGATCCTGGTGCTGCGGCTGTGCGCCGCCCACTTCCGCTGGGGCCTGCCCCATGCGGCGGACCTTCCGGAATGAGGGGATGATTTCCGGGAGTCGGCCGTAGGGGCCGCTTTGCGGGGGAACGGATTACCACGTCGGCCCTGCGTGCCTCCTCGCAATGACACGGCAAGGGGATTTGCCGGTCAACGGCGGGCGGACAGGTAGGCCATGCCCATACAGGCCCTCTCAGTCGGCTGCGCCGACAGCTCTCCCAGAGGGAGAGCCAAGTCCGTAGGGCCCGCTGCCCTCAGCGGGGAAATCGCCGAAGCGCCGCCGGTGGCGGAAGAAGCGAGGCGATTTCGAGGAAGTGCCCCGGTGGGCGGGCACGACGGTGGGCAGACATGGGCCCGCGCCCCCACAGAGTGCACACCGAATTTCATATGTGCCTGCCGCGAAAGCGGCAGGTTTTTTTGCCTGGCGCGCCAGAAATCTTGAGACTGACGCTACTATATCACAAGAATCTTGGTGTGTCAACCCCATTTTAACAAGTTTCTTGTTAAAAGTATTGACAAAAACCAACAAATGTGGTATGCTGACAGCAGAATCGCGTCGAACCGTGTCGAAGGAGGGCAGAACCATGAGCTTTGGCGAACAGCTGCGCAAGCGCCGGGAGGAGCTGGGCATATCCCGGGCGGAGCTGGCGGACCGGCTGGGAGTATCCCGGTCCGCCATAGGCAATTATGAGACCGGCGTCAGCGCCCCCAAGGAGGAGGTACTGCTGCGGCTGTTTGACGCCCTGGGCGTGGACCCCAACTATCTGTATCGGGACGCCTACCGGGCCAATGGCGGCATTCGCTCCGACGAGGAGCAGGCCCTGCTGGAGAGCTATCGGCGGCTGAGCCTGGCCGGGCGGCAGACGGTCCACACCATGGTCCGCGCTCTGGAGGGCATGCAGCAGGAGCTGGAGCAGGCCCAGCCCCAGCAGGCCCCCCGCACCATCCCCCTGTATTTCAGCCCCGCCGCCGCCGGATACGCCGCCCCGGTGTTCAGCGAGGACTATGAGACCATCCCCGTCACCGGACAGGTGCCCCGTGGGGCCGAGCTGGCGGTGCGTATCCAGGGCGACTCCATGGAGCCTCATATTCACGACGGCGGCGTGGTGTATGTGAACCACGATCCCCTGCAAAACGGCGACGTGGGCATTTTCTGCGTGGACGGCGAGATGGTGTGCAAGCAGTATTACCGGGACCCGCTGGGCATGGTCTATCTGTTCAGCCTGAACCGGCGCAGGGCCGACGCCGACGTGCTGCTGCCCCCCAGCAGCGGCCGCAGTCTCACCTGCTTCGGGCGCTGCATGCTGCACAGTCTGCCTCTGCCTCAATAATTTTTGGCTAATATGCCAATTCCCTTCGATTATATTTGACTTTTTGCATAAAAGCTCTTACAATGAAAACGCCCTTCGTCATGAAGGGCGTTTTTCTGATAAAAGGTGGGGAAGACTATGAAAATTCTGCTGCAAGTGGCATTGGTATTCGGCATTTACTGGGTGGGGCAGGGCATCGAGGCGGTGCTGCCCTTTGCCTTTCCGGCCAGCGTCATCAGTCTGCTGCTGCTGTTGGTGCTGCTGCTGACAGGCGTGGTGCGGGTGGACCACATCCGGGAAAAGTCCGACTTTCTGCTGGGGAACCTGGGCTTTTTCTTCATCCCCGTGTCGGTGAGCATCATGAACTATGTGGACCTGCTCTGGCAGCACGCCGCGGCGTTTCTGACGGTGTGCGTGGTGTCTATGGTGCTGACCTATGGGGCCACGGTGTGGGCCGTGCGCCTGACCCAGCGGCTTATGGACCGGGGAGGGAAGCGGAAATGATGCAGGAGCTGTTTGCCCAGCCGTATTTCGGCGTGCTGCTGACGATAGCAGCCTACTGGGCCGGAATGAAGATCCAGCACAAGACCCGGCTTGCCATCTGCAACGGCATGCTGCTGGCGGTGCTGCTGGTGATCGCGGTGCTGCTGGTGTTCCACATCCCTTATGAGAGCTATTACCAGGGCGGGGCGCTGATCAATCTGTTCCTGGGGCCGGCCACGGCCTGTATGGCAGTGACCATCTATTCCCAGCGGAGGCTGCTGGCCAAGCACTGGCTGCCGGTGCTGGTGGGCTGCACCGTGGGCGTGGTGACGGCCATGGGCAGCATTCTGCTGCTGTGCCGCCTGTTTGGCCTGGACCGTGCCATGGCCATGTCCCTGCTGCCCAAATCCGTCACCATGCCCATTGCCACCGTCGTATCCCAGGGCCACGGCGGAACGATGGCCATTACCGTGGCGGCGGTGGTGGTGACGGGCATGCTGGGGAACCTGTGCGCACCGCTGCTGGTGAAGCTGTTCCGGGTAAAGGACCCCATAGCCGTGGGCCTGGGCATCGGGGCGTGCAGCCACGCCATGGGCACGGCCAAGGCCCTGGAGCTGGGCGAGACCGAGGGAGCCATGAGCGGCCTGGCCATCGGCCTGTGCGGGATCCTTACCACGGTGCTGGCGCTGTTCGCCGGGTTTTTTTGGGCATAACCATTATCCAAAGCGGGGGCGCTGTGCGCCCCCCCGCTTTTTGCTTCCCTAACTTGTCAAAAAGGTTTCAAATGTATGGAATATTTGGCGAATATTTTTGATTTTTTTGTTCCGGATGTTCAAAAGAGACTGGGTGCTCCCGAAAATTCTTGTGCACCATTTTGCACAAAAACAGGAGACATGGCCCGGGGAGCTTTGGTATAATATGGATGGAACAAAAAGACCGTCCCACGGCTGGGCGGATATAGAAAGGGAACGAATTATGGCTATCAAGATCGGTATCAATGGTTTCGGCCGCATCGGCCGCGTGGTCCTGCGCATTCTGGCGGAGCAGCCCGATAAGTATGAGGTCTGCGGCATCAACCTGCGGAAGGCAGACGTGGACTATATGGTCTATCTGCTGAAATATGACTCCGTGTTCCGCCGCTTCAACGGCACCGTGGAGCACGAGGGCGGCGACCTGGTGGTCAACGGCCACAAGATCCGGGTGTTCAGCCAGTCCGACGCGGCCATGATCCCCTGGAGTGAGTGCGGCGCGGAGTACATCATCGAGTCCACCGGCGCCAACAACACCACGGAGAAGGCCTCCCGCCACTTCAAGGGCGGCGCCAGGAAGGTGCTGCTGACCGCCCCCGCCAAGGACGAGGTCACTCCCACCTTTGTATACGGCGTCAACAGCGAGCTGTATCAGCCGGACATGATGGTCATCTCCAACGCCAGCTGCACCACCAACTGCCTGGCCCCCCTGGCCAAGGTCATCCATCAGGAGTTCGGCATTGAGCAGAGTCTGATGTCCACCATCCACGCCTCCACTGCCAAGCAGAAGGCCGTGGACTCCCGGGGCGGCAGCGACTGGCGCACCGGCCGCTCCATCCTCAACAACATCATCCCCACCTCCACCGGCGCGGCCAAGGCCGTGGGCCGGGTGATCCCCAGCCTGAAGGGCAAGATGACCGGCATGGCCTTCCGTGTTCCCACCGCCGACGTGTCCGTGGTGGACCTGACCGCCCGTCTGTCCCGCACCACCACCTATGCCGAGATCTGCTACGCCGTCCGCCACGCCTCCGAGACGTATATGAAGGACATCATCGGCTATACCACCGACCAGGTGGTGTCCACGGATCTGATCGCCGATCCCTGCCCCTGCGTCTTTGACGAAAAGGCCGGCATCATGCTGGACCACGATTTTGTGAAGCTCATCGCCTGGTATGACAACGAGTACGGCTACAGCAATATGGTGGTCCGTATGCTCCAGCACATGTACGACGTCGATCAGGCTGCCCAGGCCAAGTAAAAAAACCTGCATACAATCATACAAACAGGCAAAAGGCCGCCCTTCCGGGCGGCCTCTTGCTATTTCTGATCCTCCTCCGCCTGGCGGGCGATGTCCAGCAGCCAGCGGACCGCCTGCACCGGATACCGGCCCCGGGCCGTTTCCCCGGTGAGCATCAGGGCCAACGCCCCGTCCAGCACGGCGTTGTATACATCCAGCACCTCCGCCCGGGTGGGCGCGGGGTGCTCCGTCATGGTGTGCAGCAGCTGGGTCACCACCAGGAAGGGCTTCCCCGCCCGGCGGCACCGGGCGGCCATGTCCTTCTGGGCCCCAGGCAGCCGCAGCAGCCCCAGATTGCTGCCCAGGTCCCCCCGGGCCACGGTGACTACGTCGCAGGCGTCCATCCACCGGGGCAGGGCCTCCCAGCCCTGCCGGTCCTCCACCTTGGCAAACAGGGTGAGCCGGTCCAGGCCCCGGGCATGCAGGGCCTCCCGGACCTCCTCCAGCTCCCGGCGGTGGCGGACAAAGGGCTGCATCACCGCCGTGACCCCCTGCCCGGCCGCCGCGTCCAGGTCCAGCAGGTCCTGCTCCGTCAGGGCCGGACGGCACAGCTCCACCCCGGGCAGGGTGATGCTCTTGCGGCTTTCCAGCACCCCGCCCCGGGTGACGGTGCAGGTGACGGCCCGGCCGCAGGACTCCGCCCGCAGGGCCATCAGGCCGTCGTCCAGCAGGATCTCCCGGCCCGGCCGGATGGCCGCCAGAATATCCAGCTCCACCGGCAGGCCCCCGGGGCCCAGGGTCACGGTCTCCCCCGCCGTCAGGGTCACGGGACGGGACAGGGGCCCCATCCGCAGCTCCGGCCCCCGCATATCGACCATCAGCTCCGCCGGACGGCCGGAGGCCTCCCGGGCCTGCTGCACCGCCTCCGTCCAGGGACGGCAGGCCGTCAGGGTGGTGTGGGACAGGTTCAGGCGGAAGCCCGTCAGCCCCATGTCCAGCAGTTCCGTCAGCAGCTCCGCCCGGCAGCAGGCGGGGCCAAGGGTGGCGTAGGTTTTCACGGCGTCTCCTCCTTGTGAAAGTGGTCGTATACCGCCCGGGCGGCGGCCTTGGGCACCACCGCCTCCAGCTGCAGAAGCTCCGCCTGCTCAATGGCCCGGACGCTTCTGAAGTGCTTCAGCAGGGCCTTTTTCCGGACGTCTCCCACCCCGGGGATGCCGTCCAGCCGGGAGGTCAGGGCGGATTTCGTGTGCTTCTCGTGGTGATAGGTGATGGCGAAGCGGTGGACCTCCTCCTGCACCCGGCCCACTAAGGCGAACAGGGGCGGGCTCTGCTGGATGCCCAGCTCCTGCCCCTGGGGCGTTACCAGGGCCCGGGTCCGGTGGCGGTCGTCCTTCACCATGCCCAGCACCGGCACCGTAAGGCCCAGGCGCTCCAGCACATGGCAGGCGGCCTCCGCCTGGAGCTGGCCGCCGTCCATCAGCAGCAGGTCCGGCAGGGGGGCAAAGTGCTCGTCCCCCTCCAGATATCGCCGGAACCGGCGCTCCAGCACCTCCTCCATGGCCCGCAGGTCGTCGGCGTGGTCCAGGGTCTTTACCTGGAACCGGCGATAGTCCCGCTTCAGGGGCCGTCCGTCGGCGAACACCACCATGGAGGCCACCATGTCCTGCCCGGCGGTGTGGGAAATATCGTAGGATTCCAGCCGCCGGGGGGCCTCCGCCAGCCCGGCCAGGGTCCCCAGCTGCTCCAGGGTCTTGCCGGTGCGCTCGGCATCGGATGTGATGCGCTCCACCTCCTCCCGGGCGTTGCGGCGGGCCATGCGCAGCAGCTCCGCCCGCTCTCCCCGCTGGGGCACCCGCAGAGTCACCCGGTGGCCGCAGCGGCCCGTCAGCAGGGCGGCGAAGGTGTCCATATCCTCCAGCTCGCAGGGCACCAGAATCTCCCGGGGCAGGGCCTGGCGGTCCAGGTAGTACTGGCTCAGCACGGCGGAGAGAATGTCCGCCTCCTCCTGGTCGGCGGCGGCGGAGAACACCTCCACCTCCCGGCCCAGAAGATTGCCGTCCTCAATGTGCAGCACGGCGCTGCCGCAGCGGACCTGGCCCGGGTACACGCCCCACACGTCCGTGTCGGCGCAGACCCCGGCGATGACCTGCTGGGTCTTGCCCAGCACGGAGATGGCCCGGATGCGGTCCCGCAGGGCGGCGGCCTTTTCAAAGTTCAGCTCCTCCGCCGCCTGCTCCATCTCCTGGCGCAGCTCCGCCGTCAGCTGGCGGTAGTGGCCGCTGAAAATGCGCACCGCCTGGCGGATGCGGGCCTGATACTCCGCCTGACCGGGGCCGTCCGGGCGGCAGAAGCCGTCGCAGCGGCCAATGTGGTGATTCAGGCAGGGCCGCTCCCTGCCGATATCCCGGGGAAACTGGCGGGTGCAGATGGGCAGGCGCAGGGCGCCGCACACCGCCTCGATGGCCAGGCGGGTCTCACGCCGGCCGCCGAAGGGGCCGAAATATTTCGCGCCGTCGTCAGCGGTCTTTCCCACCAGGGAGAAGCGGGGATAGGCCGCGTCGGCGTCCAGCCGCACAAAGGGATAGCCCTTGTCGTCCTTCAGCAGGATGTTGTACCGGGGCATGTGGCGCTTGATGAGAGAGTTCTCCAGGATCAGGGCCTCGAACTCCGTGGACACGAAAATGGTATCGAAATGATCCACCTGGGACACCATGGCCCGGGTCTTTTCATTGTGGGAGGCAGTATCCTGGAAATATTGGCTGACGCGGTTTTTCAGCTTTTTGGCCTTGCCCACATAAATCACCTTGCCGGTTTTGTCCATCATCAGATAGACCCCCGGGGCAAGGGGCAGATCGTTGGCCTTCTGCCGCAGCTCGTCCTTGGTCATGGCGGCGCTCCTTTCAGGGTTTTCCCCAGTATACCACGTTTTGTCCCGGAAAGATAGTTTGCATTTTTCCCGGGGACAGGTATAATAGAGGGGAAAATACACCGCTAAGAAAAGAGGGAGAATCCGTATGTATAACCAATGGAACAGCGCCAATGTGGACCAGCTGGCGCTGCGGAAGGGAGACGGCTGCGTGCTGTACAGCGGTCCGGAGGGCAGCGTGGTCCGGAATGACCACCTGGTCATGAGCGATATCGCCGACGGACCGGCTCTGGCGGCGCTTCTGCGCCGCCTGGGGCTGGAAAACGGGGGGCTTTTCTGCGTCCCCCAGGGGGCCAGTGACGGGGTGGCCCGGGCCTTTGGCCTGAAAAAGGGCGTCCCCTGCACCCAGTGGGTCTATGGCGGCAGCCAGCCGCCCCGGGTCCCCCAGGGGGACGTGCGGCCCATTACGGAGGAGTACATTCCCCTGTGCGCCGCCCACTATCACCCGGAGGACGACGAGGCGGCATATCTGCGCAGCCGGATGGAGGCGGGGCAGCTGTGGGGCCTGTTTGAGGACGGGCAGCTGGCGGCTTTCATCGGTGTGCACCACGAGGGCAGCATGGGCATTTTAGAGGTCCTGCCGGAGTATCGCCGCCGGGGCCTGGCTATGACCCTGGAGGGGTGGCTGATCCGGTGGCATCTGGAGCGGGGCTGGACGCCCTATTGCCATGTGTATGAGGACAACCCCGCCTCCCACGCCCTGCAGAAAAAGTTGGGGCTGACTCCCGCGCCGGACCCGGTGGTGTGGTGCTGGCGGCCCCATGAGGACGGGGAGGCGGACCAATGACCGCCGTTGTGGCCGTGTGCGAAAACGGCGGCATCGGCAAGGACGGCGCACTGCTGTTCCACATCCGGGAGGACCTGCGGCGGTTCCGTCAGCTGACCCTGGGCAAAACCGTGGTCATGGGCCGGAAAACCCTGGAGAGTCTGCCCGGTGGCCTGGGGCTGCCGGACCGGCGGAACCTGGTGCTGACCCGGGATACGGATTTCACCGCCCCGGGGGCGGAGGTGATCCATGACCTGGCGGAGGTGCCGGAGGACGCGGTGGTCATAGGCGGTGAGAGCGTGTACCGGCAGCTGCTGCCAAGGTGCGGCACGGTGTATGTGACGAAAATCTTTGCGTCGCCCCAGGCCGACGCGTTTTTTCCCGATCTGTCCCGGGACAGCGGGTGGACAGAAGCGGAACGGAGCGAAATGTATACCTCCGGCGGGGTGCGGTTTCAATATGTGACCTACCGGCGGAGATAAGAACGAAGGGAGCGATTCCATGGCAGACCTGGGCACCAACGTGCGGTATATCAAGGGCATCGGTGAGGTCCGGGCCAATGCCCTGGAAAAGCTGGGCATCGTGACCCTGGGGGACCTGATCGCCTATTTTCCCCGGGGGTATGAGGACCGGACCCAGGTCCGGCCCATCCGGGAGCTGACCGCCGGGGAGAGCGTATGCGTCCGGGGTATGGTGGCGGCGGACCTGACGGCCTATCGCATTTCCGGAGGCCGCACCATCGCCAAGACCCGGGTGGTGGACGACAGCGGGGCCATGGATCTGGTTTTTTTCAACGCCCAGCATCTGGGCAGCTCCCTGCGCATGGGGGAGACGTATGTGTTTTTCGGCAGGGTGGAGGACGATCTGCGGCGCAAGCAGATGATCAACCCCCTGTTCGAGCCGGAGGGGCGGCAGCAGGTCACCGGACGCATCATGCCCATCTATCCCCTGACCGCCGGAGTGACCCAGGGGCTTATGGCCCGGGCAGCCCGGCAGGGGCTGGACGCCTGCCGGGAGCTGCTGCCGGACGTGCTGCCCGACGGCATCCGCCAGGCCCACAGCCTGTGCTATGTGAACTACGCCTATGAGAACATCCACTTTCCGTCATCGCCGGAGGCTCTGGAGGTGGCCCGGCGGAGGCTGGTGTTTGAGGAGCTGTTTCTTCTGACCTGCGGCTTGCAGCTGCTGCGGCAGCGGCGGCGGGATGTGGCGGGACCCGCGTGCCATCCCATGGATATGGAGCCCTTTTACCGGCGGCTGCCCTTCGCCCTGACCGGGGCCCAGCGGCGGGCCATTGCCGACGCCGTGGAGGACATGGTGTCCGGCAAGCCCATGAACCGCCTGTGCCAGGGGGACGTGGGCAGCGGAAAGACCATGGTGGCGGCGGCGTGCATCTGGTTCGCCGTGGAAAACGGGTGGCAGACGGCCCTGATGGCCCCCACGGAAATTCTGGCCCGGCAGCACTATCAGGGGCTGGCGCCGCTGCTGGCCCGGTTTTCCATCCGGTGCGCCCTGCTGACCGGGTCCACCCGGGCCAGGGAACGGCGGGAGATTTTAGCGGGGCTGGCGGACGGGTCCATCGACCTGTGCATCGGCACTCACGCCCTGCTGACGGAGGACGTGCAGTATCAGAAGCTGGGCCTGGTGGTAACGGACGAGCAGCACCGGTTCGGCGTGAACCAGCGGGCGGCCCTGTCCCAGAAGGCGGAGGACCCCCACCTGCTGGTGCTGTCGGCCACGCCTATCCCCCGGACCCTGGCCCTGGTGATCTATGGCGACCTGGACGTGTCGGTGATCGACGAGCTGCCGCCGGGGCGGCAGAAGGTGGACACCTTCGCCCTGGGAGAGAGCTACCGGCCCCGGGTCCAGGCCTTTATCCGGAAGCTGGCGGCGGCGGGACAACAGATCTTCGTGGTGTGCCCCCTGGTGGGGGAGCCGGACCAGATCCCCGACGAGCGCAAGGCCGTGACGGCCTACGCCAGGCAATTGCAGGAGCAGGTGTTTCCGGACCTGCGGGTGGCGGTGCTCCACGGAAAGATGAAGCCCAAGGAGAAGGAAAAAGTCATGGCAGCCTTTGCCGCCGGGGAAAGCGATATCCTGGTATCCACCACCGTGGTGGAGGTGGGGGTGGACGTGCCCAACGCCACATGTATGGTGGTGGAGAATGCAGACCGGTTCGGCCTGTCCCAGCTGCACCAGCTGCGGGGCCGGGTGGGCCGGGGCAAGGAAAAAAGCTACTGCATCCTGCTGTCGGACAGCCGGAACGAGGAAACCCGGGCCCGGCTGAAGGTGATGACCCAGACCAACGACGGCTTCGTCATCTCCCAGGAGGACCTGCGGCTGCGGGGGCCCGGTGACTTCTTCGGCCAGCGGCAGCACGGCCTGCCGGCCATGAAGATCGCGGACCTGAGCTGCGACATGCGGCTTCTGGACGAGGCCCAGACGGCGGCCCGGCAGCTGATGGCCCAGGATCCGGAGCTGACGGAGCCGACCCATCAGGCTCTGCGGGACCGCATCCGCCAGCTGTTCGACACCAACGCGGATATGCTGAACTGAGGAACATACTTTGGAGCAAGCGTTCACGCCCCATGTGGTGGAGCTGGTGACGGGAGACAGCGGCGGCCCTGGCTCCGCTGGCCGGGCTGCCCATGTATGAGGAGCTGAAGGCTCTGACAGAGGAAATATTTCCCGCGCAGCAGATGTGACCTGAAAAAACGCCGCCCGGCAGAGCCGGACGGGGCAGCTGTAAATAAATCCATTGCTTTTCATGACGGCAAAAAACAACGGGTATCCGGTGAAAGCCGGATACCCGTTGTTGAGACTGCCAATCCTGCCTGACAGATGCCCAAGCGATGGCAGCGGGATTTTTTCGGGTTTATTCACCCCGGTCTGCGCGAATCAGCAGCCGCAGAGCCTCCACACCCACCTCCACGGCGGAGGTGGTGTCCTCGCTCATATCCTGGTCCAGTCCGGCGGCCTCCCGCTCCTGGTTCCAGATCACATGGAAGCAGCTGCCGCAGCGGCAGCCCAGGGCGTCGGCCACCACGAACAGGGCGGCGCTTTCCATTTCGCTGGCCTTCACATGCAGGCGCTTCCAGGCCTCCCATTTGTTCAGCAGCTCATAGGAAACCGGCATTTTGGCCGGACTGTGCTGGCCATAAAACGCGTCCTTGCACTGGACCACGCCGGTTTTCAGGGACTTGCCCAGATTCTTGGCCGCCTGCACCAGGGCGCAGGTCACATCGAAGTTGGCCACGGCGGGATACTCAATGGGGGCATACTCCCGGCTGGTGTGCTCAAAGCGGATGGCGCCGGTGGCCACCACCACGTCGCCGGAGCGCACGTCCAGGTCGATGCCGCCGCAGGTGCCCACCCGGATAAAGGTGTCTGCGCCGATGTTGTGCAGCTCCTCCATGGCGATGGAGGCGGAGGGGCCGCCGATGCCGGTGGAGCACACGGAGACCTTTTCTCCCAGCAGGGTGCCGGTATAGATGGTGAATTCGCGATTCCGGGCCACGAAATGGGCGTCGTCAAACAGGGCCGCGATCTTCTCGCACCGGCCCGGATCGCCGGGCAGAATGACGTAGCGGCCCACATCGCCCTCCACGCAGTGGATATGGAACTGTTTGTTCAGCTTTTGCATAGATACGCCTCCTTAATGGTGGTTCAAATTACAATGTCCGATCATTATACCACATATTGCCGCCGTGCGCAAATGAATTCCTCCCGGGCGGGGCGCGTTACATGACGCCCATGGCCCGCAGGGCGGCGGCGAAGCAGAAGATGGTTCCCATGGACAGCACCGAGCTCCAGGCCACCACTTGCTGGGCCAGCTGCTCGTCCCCGCCGATCTCCTGGACCATCACCGCGCTGGTTACGGCTACCGGTGAGCAGAAGATGGCCACTATCGTGGGCATTTCCACCGTGGTCAGCCCCAGCGGCTCCCGCAGCAGCAATACCAGTGTCAGAACGATCAACGGCACCACCACCAGGCGCATGGACACCGCCGCCAGGATCTTTTTCCACAGGCCCTGCACCGCATCGAACCGCAGCCGGGCGCCCAGGATCAGCAGCACCAGCGGCGAGGCCACCTTAGACAGGTCGCTGCATGCCTTGTAGATGGACGGCAGGCTGCTGCGCAGAGAGAACACCGGCTGGCCATCCACCTGCGGCAGCAGCTGCCGCACCAGTACGGTGACGAGACCCGCCAGCGCGCCCAGGATCAGAGGGTTGCGGAAGATCTGCCGCACCTCCTCCCTCCAGGAGATGGATTTGCCGTCTGTGCTGTATGCCGTCAGCATCAGCACTGCCAGCATGTTGAATACCGGCACGCACACGGAGGTGACCAGCGACGCGAAAATCAGTGCGTCCTGGCCGCCCAGGGCGCTGGCCAGCGGGATGCCCATAATGACCTGGTTGGCCCGGAACGTGGCCTGGGCAATGACTACCCGCTGCGCCCGTTCCCGGGCAAACAGCGGCGCCACGGCCACGCCCAGCCCTGCGGCACCCACAATGCACAGCACGATGAAGCCCAGCAGACGCCAATTCAGCACCGACAGGTCCTCGATGGCGTATACGTTCAGAAACAGCTGCACCGGCAGCAGCACATGAAAGCAGAAGCTGTTGAGCTGCCGGTAAAAGTCATCGCTCCAATGGGCAGAGCGCCGCAGCCAGCAGCCCAGGGCCATGGTCAGCAGCAGCGGCATAATGGCCCTGCCCGCGTATAAAAGGATCTCCAGCATAATCGTTTTCCTCGGTTCCTGATTTCGAGGGACAGTATAGCAGATTTTTCCCTGTTTTTCTACCCTTCCTGTAAAATTCCGCCCTGTGGGCGGCGGGTCTTGCAAATCCCGGAAGAATATGGCATGATAGAGAAAAACCACCGGGGAGGACACCATATGGACACGGAAAAGCTATATGATCAGGATGCATTCCTGCGGGAATTTGACGCCGTCGTCACGGAGTGCTATGAGGGAAAGGACGGCTCCTGTCTGGTGACTCTGGACCGCACGGCCTTTTATCCGGAGGGCGGCGGTCAGCCGGCGGACCATGGCGTACTGGGCGGCGCAGCGGTGCTGGACGTTCAGGAGCGGGAGGGACGGGTGCTTCACACCTGCGACCGCCCCCTGCCGGTGGGCCGGACGGTCCGCGGCGTCATCGACTGGGACCGCCGCTTTGACCACATGCAGCAGCATTCCGGCGAGCACATCGTCAGCGGCATGCTCTGCGCTGCCTTTTCCTGCGACAATGTGGGTTTTCACATGGGTGCGGATACCGTCATCATCGACTATAACGCTCCCATGACCTGGGAGCAGGTGCTGGAGGTGGAGGACCGGGCCAACCGGTATATCTGGGAAAATCACCTCTTCCGGGCGTACTATCCCACGCCGGAGGAGCTGGCCGTCCTGTCCTATCGCAGCAAAAAGGCAATAGAGGGGCCGGTGCGCATCACAGAGTTCCCCGGGGCGGACCGCTGCGCCTGCTGCGGCACCCATGTGGCCGCCAGCGGCCAGGTGGGATTGGTGAAGTTCCTGTCCTGCCAGAAGCTGCGGGACGGCGTGCGGCTGGAGCTGCTGTGCGGCGGCCGGGCCATGGAATACCTGTCCCGGTGCTGGGACCAGAGCCGCCGGATCGGCCAGGCGCTGTCCGTGAAGCCCCAGGCCGCCTTTCCGGCAGTGCAGCGGCTGGAGGAGCAGCTGCGGCAGAGCCGGGAGCGCTGCGCCGCCCTGGAGGAGCAGGTGTTCCGCCAGACAGCGGAGCAGTACCGGAACGCCGGGGATGTGCTGCTGGTGCAGCCGGACATGGAGCCGGACAGCGTCCGCCGTCTGTGCGACGCCGTCAGCGGTACCTGCGGCGGACGGTGCGCCGTATTTGCCGGCACCGGCGGCAGCTATCGCTGGGCCGTTATCCATCCGGGACAGGATCTGCGCGCCTTTATCCGGGACATGAACCAGGCTCTTCATAGCCGCGGCGGCGGCCGGGACGGCTTCGCCCAGGGCAGCGCCGCCTGCACGGAGGAGGAGCTGCGGGCCTTCTTCGCCCAATGAAAATTGAAATCACCCCGGACCATGCTGCCTGCATGATCCGGGGTGATTTTTATCCGTATGGGTCACAGCCATGTTTCGGGGGCTGCGGCGTCCAGAAACAAGGCCAGAGACAACAGGTCCGCACTGCCGCCGGGGCTCAGATGCCGGGCGATGAGATCGTCGTCCAGAGCCTCCAGCGCCGGAACCAGAGCATTCTCCGGCAGAGTGAGAAGTGCCGACGCCGCCTGCTGCACATAGCGCAGGCCCTCCGGACCGCCGCGATAGACCAGGGTGCTGTCGTCCAGCCGGGACATAGACCAGGTCAAGGCCGCCAGGGCACCGGATCGGGACAGAAGCTCCCGCATATGCCGGGCGGTGGGAAAGCCGGATATGGCCTCCTGCCGGACGCCGCCGCACTGGTCCCGGACGGCGCTGCCGTGGGTACCGGAGGCCGGCGGCAATGCGTCGGCGATGGCGGCCGCCGTGTGGAAGGGATCGCCGCCCTCCGTCAGGCTGCGGCCCAGGGCCGACAGCAGCAGGGCAAAGCTGTACAGCGCCCCCTTGTGGGTGTTGACGCCGCCGGTGGCCGTCAGCATGGCATGCTCCGCCTCCCGGCCCAGTGCCTGGAGCTCCGCCGGAGAGGCCCCTGCCATGCCCAGGGACACAAAGCGGCAAAAATACGGCTCCAACGCCGCCGCGCTGCGGCGGAACAGGGGCAGGTCCATGTCATCATGGGCCCCGGTGTTGCGCCGGTCCACCAGGCCGGGCTTGGGGGTCAGGCACACCTCGTCCTCCAGGGCCTGACGGGCCAGTTGGGCCAGGTGACCGGCGGCAAAGCTCCGGAGGATATCCTCTGTTTTGGCCTGGATGGCGGCAAGGCCATGGGCCCGGCTGCGGGAGCACACCGTCACGGGGCCGCCGCAGATCAGGCACCGGCGGCTCTGGGGCCGGGACAGCTTCTCCCCGCCGGGGGACAGCACGTCCAGGTCGTACAGCCGGCCCACGGGGGCCTGCTCCTCCAGCCGGAGGCACAGGTCCTTCACGGCTCCGGCGGGGCGGTGGTATACCAGCAGGGCCTCGGGGCCTGTGGGGGCGGCGACGGACTCCCGGTGCACCGGCGCACCCAGATCCCGGTCCAGGGCCGCAAGGCCCGCCCGGAAGGCCAGGCGGACCAGAGGCGTGTCCTTGACGGGACCGGCGATATTCATGGTGAAGGACAGCAGCGTGCCGCCGTACTGCCGGTGCAGCGCCTGCTGGCGCTGCACCCGGCGGTCACGGGCAAGGAGCACCTGCTCCAAGGTGATCTCTACAGTATGCATAGGTTGTCTCCGGTACCAGAGGTTGGATATCGGCCAGGCGGCCCTGGCGCAGCAGCTGCCGGACCCGGCTGGCGCTGATGCCCTCCAGCCGGGGAATTTCAGTGACGGAGATGCCCCACCGGGGCAGCAGGGCCTGCATCCGGCGGTTATACCGGGCCGTTACCGGGGAGTAGGGCTCCTGGCCCACAAAGCGCCGGGTGATGCCCAGGGCCGGGGCGATGCGCTTGCCGAACAGGGTCAGCTCCAGGTCGCAGCGGGCCTGCTCCGGGTCGCCCTGTAAAAAATACGCAGGGAAGGTGGCCCGGGAGATGATATAGTCTCCGCCGGGGACCACGTCCACGTTGGGCAGGTCCTCCGTGCCCCGGCGCACCAGCTCCAGCCGGTCTGCCGCCGGAAAGTCACCGGTCTCCTCGCTGAGAACAAATACGTACAGATGGGGGCAGCGGGCGGCGGCGTACTCCACCAGATGCCGGTGGCCCCGGGTGAAGGGGTTGGCGTGGCACACCACAGCGCCGCTTTCGCCGTCATACGCCGGGAGGGAGGCAAGATAGCGCTCCACGCCTCCCCGGCGGTGCTCCATCATCAGCATGTCCGCCGTTTCCGCCACGGGGAAGAAGCCCAGGCTGCGGAACAGGCGGGCATTTTTCGGCTTGGTGTACAGAAACGGATGGGCTGCGCCCCGCTGGGCGGACTGGCGCAGCAGGGCGGTGACGATCTGGGCGCAGGCTCCGTCACCCTCGGCCTGGGGGGCCACGGCGATCTGCTTGAGGACCCGGCCGCTGAGAGACCCGCAGGCCAGTATGGCCCCGCCGCCGGAGAGCAGCAGGGCCGTACAGTCGGCGTCCCCCTCGTCCCGGAGCCCGGCGGAGGCCAGAAAGGCCTCATACGCCGGGCGCAGGGACAGCGGAAGCGCCGTTACGATGCGCAGATCATTCATCCTCGTCGATCTGGCGGACCACATCGATGATGGTGTTGTCGCGGTACATGACCACACCCACGATACGGTCCTTATAGCGGATGGGGTCGGGCACACCCACGATTTTTTCGGCCCGCTGCTGGAGCTGCTGGATGGTGAACACATGCAGCCCGGCCTTTTCCAGCTTTTCCTTCACGTCGGGGCGGCGGGGATTCACGGCAATGCCCTGGTCGGTGACCACCACGTCCACCACGTCGCCGGGGGTGACCACGGTGTTGACGCGCTTGACAATGGTGGGAATGCGGCCCCGGGTCAGGGGAGCCACCACCACAGAAAGGCTGGCACCCTCCGCCGTGTCGGGATGGCCGCCGATGGCACCGCGGATCACGCCGTCGGAGCCGGTGAGGACGTTGACGTTGAAGTCGGTGTCGATCTCCAGGGCGGAGAGGATCACGAAGTCCAGCTGGTCCACGGCGGCGGCCACCAGATGGCTGGCGTAGTAGCTGGCGCCGATCTGATGGTGGAAGTGGTTGTTTTTCAGGCTCTTGGCGGCGTCCAGGTCGAAGCTCTGCACGTCCAGGATGCGGTCGATGAGGCCCTCCTCGTGCATGGCGGCGATCTGGCCGGTGATGCCGCCCAGGGCGAAGCGGCAGTGGATATTCTGGTCGATCATCTTCTGGCGCAGGAAGCGGGCAGTGGCCAGGGATGCGCCGCCGGAGCCCATCTGCATGGAGAAGCCGTCGTACAGATATCCGGCGGCCTCGATGACGTTGGCGGCGGTCTTGGCGATCAGCAGCTCCTTGGGGTCCTTGGTATAGCGGGTGGCCCCGGACATGATGCCCTTGGGGTCGCCGATGTCGTCGGTCATGACCACATAGTCCACCTCGAACTCAGGGATGGCCCAGGGGGCGTTGGGATATGCCACCAGGTGGTTGGTAATGACGATGACGTTGTCGGCATAGGTGGCGTCGGGCCGGGCATAGCCCAGAGAACCGCAGGCAATGCCATCCTCACCGTCGCGGCTGTAGCCGTTGGCGTTGCCGTAGGGGTCACAGGAGGGCGCACCCAGGAAGGCCACGTCGATGTGCAGATCGCCGGACCGGATGGCGCTGGCCCGGCCGCCGTGGGACCGGAATACCACCGGACAGTCGATGAGGCCCCGGGACACCTGCTCGGCCAGCTCGCCGCGCATACCGGAGGTTTCGATGTGGGTGATGACGCCGTTCTGGATATGGCGGATCAGGGGGGCGTGGACGGCAGCCAGGGAGCTGGCGGCCAGGGTCAGGTTCTTAAAGCCCATTTCCGCCAGCTTATCCACCACGGTGTTGATGATATGGTCGCCGTTGCGGAAGTGGTGGTGGAAGCTGATGGTCATGCCGTCCCGAAGGCCGGTGCGTCGGATGGCCTCCTCCAGGGAGGGCACCAGCTTGTTCTGCCGGGTGGACCGGGCCTGGAATGTGGCGGTGTTCTTCTGGCGGGCACCGTGATACAGCCCGTGGTTGCTGATCTCACCGATATGCGGGATGTTTTCAAGCTCGATCATGTCAAATCTCCTCCACTTCGTCGATCTTGCAGCCGGCCTCGTACAGGTCCAGCAGGCGGCGGGCCCGGGTGACCACGGGCTTGTCGATCATCTTGCCCTTGAGGCTGGCCACGCCGCTGCCCCGGGCGTTGGCCTCGGCAATGGCGTCCATAATGGCCCGGGCCTTGTTCAGATCCTTCTCGCTGGGCATGAACACATGGTGCAGCGGCTCGATCTGGCGGGGATTGATCACGGACTTGCCGTCGAAGCCCAGCTTTTTGATGAGGGTGGCCTCAGCGATGAAGCCCTCCTCATTGTTGACGTCGGAATACACCGTGTCCAGGGCGGCAATGCCGGCGGACCGGGCGGCGTTGAGGATCATGCAGCGGGCGAACAGCAGCTCGATGCCGTCGGAGCGGGTGGTTTTCAGATCGGTGACATAGTCCTCGGCTCCCAGGGCGATGCCGATGAGGCGGTCGCTGGCGTGGGCAATCTCGGCGGCGTGGAGCACGCCGTTGGCGCTTTCAATGGCGGCCATCATGCCGGTGGCGCCCACGGGAATACCGGCCTGGCGCTCGATGCGCTGGATCTCCCGCTCGCAGTCGATAACGTCCTGGGCGCTGTCGGTCTTGGGCAGGCGGACCACCTGGACCCCGGCCCGGACCACGGCCTCCAGATCCTGGACGCCCAGGCCGCTGGACAGGTCGTTGATGCGCACCACGGTCTCCTTGGTGCCGAAGTGCAGGGTCTTCAGGGCGTTATACACCAGAAAGCGGGCGGAGTCCTTCTCGGTATAGGCCACGGAGTCCTCCAGGTCGAACATGATGGAGTCGGCCCCGTAGATGTGGGCATCGCGGATCATACCGGGGTTGTTGCCGGGCACGAACATCATACTGCGGCGCAGTCTGTCTTTTACATACATGTTACTTGACCTCCCATTCATAGGCGTCGGACTGGGCGGCGCGGAAGATGGCGGTGGTAACCCGGGCGCGGACGGTGCAGTCCAGGGCACCCTTGTCCACGGCGGTGACCTCGGCGTTCTCAATGCCGTAGTGAGCCAGCGTGTCACGGATGACGGCCTCGATCTGACGGCCGAACTGCTGCAGGACGTTGCTGGTGAGGCTGATCTGGATGCCGCCGGACTGGGCGGGCTCCAGGGTGACCATGATGTCGTTGGACTCCATGGTGCCGGCGGTGGCGGTGATGAGCAGGTTCATTTCTCTGCCTCCCTTTTTTACAGCTTCGCGGCCAGACGGTCGTGGATGGCGGAGATGAATTCGCCGCTGGTAACGGCGGTGACGGGGGTGCCCTCGTCCACCAGGCCCACCAGGTCCTTGGTCATGATGCCTGCGCCCAAGGTCTCAAAGCAGGCGGCCTCCAGCTTGTCGGCAAAGGCGGCCAGGTCGGTCAGGCCGTCCAGCTGGCCCCGCTTGCGCAGAGCGCCGGACCAGGCGAAGATGGTGGCCATGGGGTTGGTGGAGGTCTGCTCGCCCTTCAGGTGCTTGTAATAGTGCTTGGTGACGGTGCCGTGGGCGGCCTCATACTCGGTGGTGCCGTCGGGGGAGACCAGCACGGAGGTCATCATGGCAAGGCTTCCGAAGGCGGTGGACACCATGTCGCTCATGACGTCGCCGTCGTAGTTCTTGCAGGCCCAGATGAAGCCGCCCTGGCTGCGGATGACGCGGGCCACGGCGTCGTCGATCAGGGTATAGAAATAGGTGATGCCCAGCTCGTCGAACTTGGCCTTATAGCTCTCGAACTCCTCCTCGAACACCTTCTTGAACTCACCGTCGTAGACCTTGGCGATGGTGTCCTTGGTGGAGAACCACAGGTCCTGACGGGTGTCGATGGCGTACTGGAAGCAGGCCCGGGCGAAGGAGCGGATGCTCTTTTCCTTGTTGTGGGCGCCCTGCCACACGGCGGGGCCGTCCACCTTCTGAACCAGCAGGGTCTTTTCCTCACCGCTCTCGCCCCGGAAGGTCATGGTGCACTCGCCGGGCTCGGTGGTGTACATGTCCACGCTCTTGTACACGTCGCCGTAGGCATGACGGGCGATGGTGATGGGCTTTTTCCAGTTCTTCACCACAGGGTGGATGCTGTCGATGAGGATGGGGGCCCGGAACACGGTGCCGTCCAGAATGGAGCGGATGGTGCCGTTGGGGCTTTTCCACATCTGGGTCAGCTGGGGATATTCCTCCATGCGCTGCTTGTTGGGGGTGATGGTGGCGCACTTCACGGCCACGCCCAGGCGGCGGGTGGCGTTGGCGGCGTCCACGGTGACCTGGTCCTGGGTCTCGTTGCGGTGCAGCAGGCCCAGGTCATAATACTCGGTCTTCAGGTCCACGAAGGGCAGGATCAGCTGGTCCTTGATCATCCCCCACAGAATGCGGGTCATTTCGTCGCCGTCCATCTCCACCAGGGGGGTAATCATCTTGATTTTTTCCATTGCCGTATTTCCTCCTTATTTTGTCCGAAAGCGCCTTACATTCTGGCGGCGTAGTAGTTCATCAGGCAGCCGTCCAGGATGATCTCCTTCTCGTCCTGGGTCAGGCCCCGGACGTGGAGCAGCAGATCGTGAACGCTGCCGTCGCGGCAGATGACCTGGGCGGGGATATCCTCCCGTCCGGCCTCGATGGCGGCGCGGATGCCGGGGACAAACACGCAGTCGCCGGGCTGATAATCGAAGGGCGTGCCCTGGTCGATGGTGAAGGGCAGGATGCCCCAGTTGATGCAGTTGCTGCGATAGCGCTTGGTGGCGTACTCATAGCAGATGTTGGCGAAGCCGCCCAGCACCTTCTGGCAGGAGGCGGCCTGCTCACGGGCGGAGCCGTCACCGGGCTTGTTGGCGAACACGCAGGAGCCGAACTGGGTGGTCTGGGCCAGGGCCTGGGCATCGCCCACGCGGCCCAGGGTCTCCAGCAGGGAGGCGGGGACCTGACCGCTGCGGCGCTGGGCCTCCCGGGCGGCTACATCCTTGGCCCGGGGCACATACTCCGGCACCCGGCGGGACAGGGTGAACTCCGCCAGACGCAGGGGGTTGGAGCGATAGGAGGAGGTCTCGCCGGAGGGGATCAGCTCGTCGGTGGTGGTGACGGGATCATGGATCACGGCGGCCAGCTCCACCAGCAGGTTCTCGGTGAGATTGTACATCTTGGGCCAGTCGGTGATGTTGGGGCCCATGACCAGCTCCACGCTGGGATCGGCCTTGCCGAAGCCGTAGTACAGGCGGTTGTCATACACTTCCTTGTCGAAGTGGTACTCGTGATGAATGGGGGTGTATTCCACGTCGGTGGCGGCGGTGATGCGTCCGCCGTTGGCGGCGGTGGCGGCGATGGACCGGGCGTCCATCAGGCACACGGCGGCAAACTGCCCCTCGCCGGGCTTGGAGCCCTCGCGGTTGGGGAAGTTGCGGGTGGTGTGCCGCAGGGACAGGCCGTTGTTGGCGGGCACGTCGCCTGCGCCGAAGCAGGGGCCGCAGAAGCTGGGCTTGATGATGGCGCCGGAGGCCAGCAGGTCAGCGGTGGAGCCCACCTTCATCAGCTCCAGAGACACGGGCACGGAGGTAGGGTACACGTCGAAGCTGAAGGCGCCGGAGCCGGTATAGTGGCCGCGGACGATGTCCGCCGCCTCGGTGATGTTGTCGAACAGACCGCCGGAGCAGCCGGCGATGACGCCCTGGTCGGCCCAGACGGCGCCGTCGTGGATCTTATCGGTGAGCTGGGGGTTGGCCTTGGGGAAGCGGCGCTTGGCATCGGCCTCCACCTTCTGCAGCAGCTCCTCCGCGTTCTCCAGGAACTCGTGGATGGTCCAGGCGTTGGAGGGATGGAAGGGCAGGGCGATCATGGACTCCATCTTAGACAGGTCGATGGTGATCATCTTGTCGTAATATGCGTCCTGGCCGGGATGCAGGGGCTGATAATCCTCGGGCCGCTTGTGGGCCTCATAGAAGCCCCGGGTGACCTCGTCGGTCTCCCAGATGGAGGAAAGACAGGTGGTCTCGGTGGTCATCACGTCGATGCCGTTGCGGAAGTCGATGGGCAGGCTCTTGATACCGGGGCCCGCGAACTCCAACACGCAGTTGTTGACAAAGCCGCTTTCGAAGGTGGCCTTCACCAGGGCAATGGCCACGTCGTGAGGGCCGATGCCCTGCCGGGGCGTACCGGTGAGGTATACCAGCACCACCTTGGGCATGGGGGTATCCCAGGTGTTCTTCAGCAGCTGCTTGGCCAGCTCCGGGCCGCCCTCGCCCACGGCCATGGTGCCCAGGGCGCCGTAGCGGGTGTGGGAGTCGGAGCCCAGGATCATGGAGCCGCACTTGGCCATCTGCTCCCGGGCATAGGAGTGGATGACGCTCTGGTTGGCGGGAACATAGATGCCGCCGTACTTCTTGGCGGCGGACAGGCCGAACATGTGGTCATCCTCGTTGATGGTGCCGCCCACGGCGCACAGGCTGTTGTGACAGTTGGTCAGGGCGTAGGGAATGGGGAACTCCTTCATGCCGGAGGCCCGGGCCTGCTGGATGATGCCCACATAGGTGATGTCGTGGGACACCATGGCGTCGAAGCGGATGCGCAGCTGCATGGGGTCCGGGGACACGTTGTGAGCCTGCAGGATCTGCCAGGCCATGGTCCGGCGGCGGGCTTCCTCCTGGGCCGTGGCCGCAGTTTCCTGGGGAACGCCGTTTACCAGGTACATGCCGTGGTCGGTGAGCTGGATCATAATGGATTTACCTCCTACATATTGCCTCCGCGCCGGGCGCAGAGTCCTTCTTTGTTTGGTCCAGAATAAATGTAGCACACCGGCCCGGGGTTGTGAATCGGTTTTCCGCAAAAAGCCGCCTGGGGCGGCATTTTCTCCATTAAGCCCATGAAAACACCGAATCATTTGGTAAAAATGGAGCCTGTGGGGGGCGGGCTTGCAAAATGTTTCGTCAAAATAGAACTTGCAGCCTGGTTTACAAAAATCCGGGACACACCCATGCCTGCAAGCTGCAAAAGCGGCAAGGGAAATTGCACAAATTTTCCATATGAAGGACAGATGCGCAACATTTGTCCTTCCGGTGAAAACAAATGGCGCAGATCGAATTTCTCTTGCTTTAACTTGACAAAGCCGGTGACGTATGATAGACTGATATAAGTTTACAAGCCATAAACTTTTCAAGGAGGGTCATTTTATGCGTGTTCGTGAGATGGAGATCGGTGAGGTGCAGGAGCGGTTTGCCAACCTGGTGTGGGACAACGAGCCCATTCCCTCGGGCCAGCTGGTGAAGCTGTGCGAGCAGGTTTTCCAGTGGAAAAAGCCCACCACCTATACGGTGCTGCGCAAGCTGTGTGAAAAGGGGCTGTTTCAGAATGTGAACGGGGTGGTGTCCTCGGTGATGAGCCGGGAGGAGTTTGCCTCCCGCCGCAGCGAGCAGTTTGTGGACAATGCGTTCCACGGCTCCCTGCCTGCCTTTGTGGCGGCCTTTACCGCACAGAAGCCCCTGTCCGCCCAGGAGGCGGAGGAGATCCAGGAGATGATCAGCAAATTCCGGAAGGGGGAATGACCCGTGCTCTGCCGGATCTTCCTGAAGCTGGCGGGAATGAGCGTCACCGCCGGGGTGCTGGTGCTGGCGATACTGGCCGTTCGGGCCCTGACGCGGCGGCGCATGCCCAAATGGGCCCATTGCCTGCTGTGGGGCCTGGTGGCGGCATGCCTTTTGTGCCCGGTGCTGCCGGAGAGCGGACTGAGTCTCCGGCCCCAGAGCGGGGAGCTGGTCCAGTACGGCGACCAGCTGACCGGCCTGGACCGGGAGCCGGTCATCATCCTGATGGAAACCGGAGTGCAGGATGTTTACGCTTTCCGAACGGGTGAAGCGGACCGGCCCGGAGTGTCCCTGATGCCCCTGGCTTATGTCTGGCTGGCGGGAATGGCAGTGCTGCTGGGATGGGCGGCTTTCAGCTGGCTGCGGCTGCGGCGGCAGGTGGCGGCGTCCGTCAACGTTGCCAAGGGGGTGTATATCTGCGACGATATCGCCTCGCCCTTTATCCTGGGGGTCCTGCATCCCCGCATTTACCTGCCTTCGGGTCTGACGGGCGCCACGCTGGAGAGCGTCCTGCGCCATGAGCGGGCCCATCTGAAGCGCCGTGACCACTGGTGGAAGCCCCTGGCCCATGTGCTCATCGCCGTGTACTGGTTCAACCCCCTGCTGTGGGCGGCGTATGTGCTGCTGTGCCGGGATATCGAGCTGGCCTGCGACGAGCGGGTGGTGCGGGATATGACCCGGGAGGACCGGGCCGCCTATTCCCAGGCCCTGCTGCAATGCAGCCTGAACCGGCGGCGCAGACTGGTGCTGTGCCCCCTGGCCTTTGGCGAGGTAGGCGTGCGGACCCGGGTGAAGTCGGTGCTGCGCTATCGCCGTCCGGCGGTGTGGCTGTCGGCTGCGGCGGTGCTGCTGTGCGCCGCCCTGGCGGTGACGTTCCTCACGGAGCCCAAGACCGCGGAGAACGCTCCGGCGGAAAAAGCCCGGACGCATAACAACGATTATGTGGATTATTTTCAGCGGATCCAGAAGAAGGAAGCGCAGCAGGGCCGCAGCGTGGACAATCCGGTGGTCATCATCAGCACCTCTATGGAGCCGGCCACCAGCCAGATCAGCTATCAGGTGCAGCTGCTGGACGGCATGACGGACTGGGAAAAGGAAAGAATTCTGTCCAGATACAGTATGAACATCGCCAATATGGAGGTTTTCTACCCCCAGGAGGGGGACATCTATCAGGAGATGGACGTTCCTCACCTGCGGTTCCGGGCGGTAAGTTCAACGTCTGTCCCGCCCATAGACCCGGCTTACGATGACCTGGTAGCCCTGGACAACCCGTATGAGCCCTATACGCTGGCCTCCGTGACGGTGCTCAGCGCCAACGGGAGTCAAAGCTCCACCTTCCGGCGGGTGGGCCAGTCCCTGCTGCTGGACGATGCGCCGGACGACTCCGGCAGAAACGCCATATCCTGGAGCATCCGTATAGACTGAATTCATAGAGAGCGAAGGAGGGAAGGACATATGTTTGCCAGACACGGTATCAGAAACGCTCTGCGGACCCCCAAACGGTCGGTGGCATTTCTGCTGCTGATGACGCTGCTGGTGACGCTGCTGGGCACATCCCTGGGGCTGAGCTTCGCCCTGCAGCGCACCCTGCGCCAGTGCCGGGAGAATTACTCCACCATTGGGCTGGTGGAGTATCTGGGCCCGGGCTATCCCAGCACCACCAAGGTGGTGGCGGACGCCGGGGAGGTCCTGGCGGAATTTGAGGAAAAGCTGGACCGGGAGGATCCGGCCCTGGTGGCCTGGGAGCCCACCCGCATGGCCCTGGGCTATACTCCGGACCTGGGCATGCTGACCAACCGTCTCCTGCTGAAGGACCGGTTTGTGGCCATGGTGAAGGTGCGGGAGCTGGCCACACTTCACGTCCCGGCGGAGGATGGCTCCGGCTGGACCATCGATGAAAACGGGAACATAGTGGAGGAAACTCCTCGTCCCGCTTATGACCGGGTGCTTCCGCTCTATGCCGCCATCATCAGCCGCATGCTGTATACCGGCCAGCGCATGGTGGACGGCTCGCCGGTACTGCTGGAGATCCCGGGGGAGACCAGCATAGATCCCGGCCAGGACTATGTGCCTCCGGCAGACAGCATCTGGATCCCCGGGCACTACTATCTGCTCCACGGCTCCTATGCCGAGTCCAGCCTGATGGGTGCATCATACATGCAGCTGTCCATGGGGCAGTATGAGCTGGACGGGGTAGACACCGGCGTCACCGATGTGCTGGACGTCACCCAACCCGACGGCACGCCGCCCAAGCTGGACGGCTCCACGGGCATCGAAAAGGTGGCCCAGACCTATCAGGTCACGACCCACTCCCTGACGGTGCAGGCCACGGACCGGCCGGCGGACCTGCTGCCCTTTCAGCAGGGGGATCTGACCCTGGCAGAGGGCGCATACTATACCGCAGGCGGCAAGGGCTGCCTGATCTCTCAGGCGGTGGCCAAGGATCTGGGCCTGTCCGTGGGAGACAGTCTGCCCCTGTCCCTGGCGGTGCGGAAGAATACCCTGATCCCCTACAGCTATTGGGCCGGGGAGGGCTTCGACGCGGAGGATACCTATACCGTCAGCGGTATTTTCTCCGCCAATGAAGAATACGAGACCATGGTCTATATCCCCGTCCGGAACGATATCGATATGCAGCAGAACCACTGCTCCTTCACGCTGGGGCAGCTGCAGCTGAAAAACGACCTGGCCCAGGAGTACATCGAGCGTCTGGAAAAGGATCTGCCGTCCTCCATCCGCGTCACCGTGTATGACCAGGGCTATGCCGCCGTGTCCCAGGCGCTGGAGGACATGCTGCGGCTGGTGCAGATCATCGCGGGCGTGTGTCTGGCGGCGGGACTGGGCTTTCTGGTGCTGTTCGGCTATCTGCTGGTGTTCCGTCAGCGGGGCATCGGCCGCACCATGATCCGGGTGGGCGCTGCCCGGCGGAACGTACATACCTATTTCCTGTTCTGTGCCGGAACGGTGGCCCTGCCGGCGGCGGGACTGGGCCTGATCCTCAGCCGCTTCGTGTGCCTGGGGGTGCTGAAGCTGCTGGAGGTGGTGCTGGACGGCGCCACGTCCCTGGACCTGTATTACAGCAACACCGCCCTGGCCATGCATCGCTCCGCCACAGAGTATCTGGCGGCCCCCGGCTGGGGAGCCCTGGCCGTCATCGCCCTGGGGACCCTGGCGCTGGCGCTTCTGTCCTGCCTGGTGTTCAGTGTGGTCAGCCTGGAGCGGCGGCACAAAAAGCGCCGCCGGGAGAGCCGCGCCGCCCAGGGTACGCTGTCCCGTCCCCTGCGGGGCGGTCCCCGGACCTATGCGCGGCTGTCGGTGCTGCGGGGCGGCTTCCGCTCCCTGGCGCCGGTGCTGGCAGGCGTGTGCGCGGCCGTCCTGTTCTGCCAGCTGTCGGGTATCGTTATCCGCTATGACGGACAGCTGCGGGACCTGCGGGCAAACAGCTCTGTCCGGGGCAATATGACGGACATCAGCGGCAAGTATACCACCGATCTGGTGCTGGATGAGCGGGTGCTGGACCAGATCGGCCAGCTGCCCGGCGTCAGTGAGCTGACAAGGCTGACGGCCACGCCCTACTACTTCGCGGGAGTGTACCGGGGCAGCGAGCTGGTGGCCGGACCCGGCCTGCCGCCCCAGCCCACCACCACCTTTGAGAGCGAACGGTATATGGCGAATCTGTCCTCCGGGCCGGACCTGGTGTTTATCGACCGGCTGGAGGGTGCGCCGGAGTTTATGTACAGCACGTCCATCGAGACCCAGTGGCTGGAGGGTTACGATTCCAGCTGCTTCCAGATGGATTGGGATGCGTCGTTGGACCCGGAAACGGCAGAGAATCGGTGCGTCATCTCTACGGACATGATGGACCAGTACGGCATCCGGCTGGGCGACTGGATCTGGCTGGAGGTTCGGTGCTCGAGCGCTTACAGCTACAGCAGAAGCCAGATAGGCCTCCGTGTGGTGGGCGCTTATGCCCAGACGGGCCGGGCCAACAATATCTACACGAACCTGAGCATGCTGCACTGCCCCTACGCATACGACGAGGATCTGGAGCTCTGCACCCTGGGCGGCGTCTACCTGGCCAAGTCCATCAGCGGCGCCACGTTTAAAATCGCTGACTGCACAGATCTGACGGCGGTGAAGCAGGCTCTGTACGACATGGAGCTGTCCGCCGTGGGCAAGCTCCGGGCCGTCCGGAACTTCGTCATCATCAACGACGCGGCATACCTGAACACGGAGCGGGCCGCCGCCCAGCGCCTGTGGTACATGCAGCACCTGTTCCCGGTGGTGTACGCCATCGCCCTGGGCCTGGCATATCTGATCGCGTTCCTACAGGTGCAGTCCCGGCGGAAGGAGCTGCGCACCATGCGCAGCGTAGGTGCGGACAGCCGCACCGCCTATTGGAGCCTGTATTGGGAGCAGCTGATGCTGGCGGCCCTGGGGGCCGTGCTGGGGGCGGGCCTGTGCCTGGCTCTGGGCTGGGGCACCGCCCTGGGCCTGGGCCTTACTGCCGCCTTCGCCGGGCTGTGGCTGCTGGGAGCCCATGTGGCTCTGCGCAGGGCCAACAGCCGCCATATTCTGAAAAACCGCAGGGAGGTTGAATGATATGTCCATTCTGGAACTGAAAGATGTCTGCTATAGCTACAGTGCGGAAAAACCGGTGCTGCGGGGCATGAACTGCACCTTTGAATGCGGCACGCTGTACGCCCTGGTGGGCAAATCCGGCGCGGGCAAGAGCACGCTGCTGAGCCTGATGGCGGGGCTGGACCTGCCGGACAGCGGCCAGGTGCTGTTTGAGGGCACCCCCACCGGCGACATGGACCTGGACGAGTACCGCCGCCGGAAGGCTGCGGTGATCTATCAGGATTTCGCCCTGTTCCCGCTGCTGACGGCCCTGGAGAACATCGAGTACCCCATGGAGCTGTGCCGCGTGGAGGCCCAGGAGGCGGAGCGCCAGGCCCGGGAGCTGGCCCGGCGGGTGTCCCTGCCGGACGAGCTGCTGGACCGGTATCCCACCCACATCAGCGGCGGTGAGCAGCAGCGGGTGGCCATCGCCCGGGGCCTGACCATGGACCGGCGGCTGCTGCTGGCGGACGAGCCCACCGGCAACCTGGACAGCGAGAACAGCGACAACATCATTGATCTGCTGCTGCGGCTGGCCCACGAGGAAAACCGCTGCGTCATCGTGGTGACCCACGATCTGACGGTAATGGACCGGGCCGATGTGGTGTACCGCATCAGCGACGGCCTGCTGCAGCGGCGGCAGAAAGAAAAATAGCGCAAAAAAAGAGAAGGCCGGGGCCTTCTCTTTTTTACGTTATTCAGGCGCGGTAATCGTCGTTGTCGTCCAGCCACCCGGTACCATCGCAGATGTTGCACTTCATATACCCATCGTCGCATGATCCGTAGGTGCAGGGCCGTTCGGGATTTCTGGGGTCCTTACCGCTTCCATGGCAAACGGGGCAGAAAATCACACCGCTCCCGTCACATTCCGGACATTGTCTCATATGTATTTCTCCTTTCCGAATCCGCTTTAGTCCTCTTCAAAATCGGAACAGCCGCCGTTCCAGCCGACATTGCAGTCTTGAAGAGTGCAATAGCCCTCTCCACTGCTGTCCGGCTGGAAATATCGGCAATTTGCGCATTTTTCCATGTGTTTCTCCTTTCCCTGCTGTCAGCACGACTCAAATCCACTGTTGATCATGTCCACAACATCCTGGATCCAGTTGACCTCCTGCTGATGCTGGAGCTGGTTTCCGCCGGGCATAAGAAGGCTGGTAAGGAGTCCTGCGCGCTTCTTGCTTTCCTGCCGGGCCTGCTGCACATCCCGGCCCCACAGGGGAAAGGTGACCGTATCCCCGTTGACGATCACGCCAACCTCCCGGTACTTAAAGGGCGGGTTAGGGTGCCGGATCACCAACATAGGGACCTTCTGGGCAAAAAGCCCGGTTCCGGTCTTGACCTCCTCCATCGACACGGTGGCCGGGAAATTCTGCTGCTGGATTTTTCGCTCCAGCTTCCGTCGGATGCTCTGCATCAGCTCATCTCCCTGCCGGTTGCCTATGCGGATGCCCTTGTCCGCATAGGATTGATAGGACTGTAAAACGTATGCCATGGGTATCATACTCCTCCCCGTTTGATGTCTATAATTAAAATACCAAAGTATTTCATATTTGTCAAGTGTTCGTTGATAATAGTATTTTAATAATGGATGTCACGTCCGGTGCAGGAGGATGGAGCAATGTTGAATAAGCGCATACACGACCTTCGTGTGGCCCAGGGATACAGCCAGGTGGCCCTGGCCAAGCGCCTTGGGGTATCGAAACAGGCCGTGTCCAATTGGGAGAATGACAATATTCAGCCGTCCATCGAGATGCTTATCCGTCTGGCGGAGCTTTTCTCCGTATCCACGGATTATCTGCTTGGCCGGGAGGCGGCGCTGCAAGTGGACCTGAGCGGCCTGGATGAAAAGGTCGTGGGGCATCTGCTGCTTCTCATCGACGATCTGCGGCGGAAATAAACACCCCCGTCCGTTCCATAAAAATATCCCCGCAGGCAAAAAGCCTGCGGGGATGCGTTATTCATACCCTGTGCTCAGATACGCTTCCACTTCACGCCGACGGGGCCGGGGGCTTGGGGGGCTGATCGCGGTTCACATAGTGATAAGCCTCCGTGGGCATATTGCGGCGGCGCAGACGCTGATCCACCAGGTGTTTCACCAGCACCTGGATGCAGGCAAACACCGGCACGCCCAGGAACATGCCCAGGACGCCGCCGAAGCCGCCGCCCACCAGAATGGCCACCACCACCCAGAAGCTGGAGATGCCCGTGGCGTTGCCCAGGATCTTCGGACCCAGGATGTTGCCGTCAAACTGCTGGAGGGCGATAACGAAAATCACGAAAAACAGGCACTTTTTGGGGCTGACCAGCAGGATCAGGAAGGCGCTGGGCACCGCGCCCATAAAGGGGCCGAAGAAGGGGATCACGTTGGTGACGCCCACGATGAGACTGACCAGGGGGGCATAGGGCATTTTCAGCAGGGTGCAGCCAATGAGACACAAAATGCCGATGATGAGAGAGTCCAGCAGCTTGCCCCGGACGAAGCCGCTGAAAATGCCGTCGGCCCGGCGGACAGCCCGGGCGATCCAGCGGGCGTGGTCCTCCTTGCACACGCCGTACAGCAGCTTGCAGCAGCGGGCCAGGCTCTGCTCCTTCATGGCCAGCATGTACACAGATACAATGATGCCCACCAGAAAGTCCATGGCGAAGCTCACCAGGCCCCAGATGCCGGAGATAAGGCCGCCGGTGATGGTGGTGAGCATCTGCTGGGCCCCGGGGAGAATTTTGTTGGTGAGGATATCCAACAGGTTTTTATAATAAGTATCCAGGTTCTTGTTGACCCAGTCCTCCACCGTAGGATTCTTGTCCAGCAGGTTCACAATCCAGGTGTAGATCTTGTCATAGTAGGTCTCGGCGTTGTTGATCAGCATCACCACGCTGTCTACCAGCTGGGGAATAACCACGCTGAACATCAGATACAGCAGCAGCAGAACAATGGCCCAGGTCAGCAGGATGCTGACGGCCCGGAGCCAGCCGGCAGCGTGAGGAATGGTTTTTCCCTCCAGGCCCTTTATGCGGCCCAGGCCCGAGCGGATCAGCCGCTCGATCCAGTTGACGATGGGGGCCAGCAGATATGCCATCACCAGGCCCACCAGCACTGGCGACAGAATGGATGCCAGCTTCGACACCATCCGCTGCAGCGTGCCGTTCATATAAAACGTGTCATAGAACACCAGAATGGCGCAGACGGTGAGAAAAATCGTCAGGCCCCATTTCAGATAGCTGCTCTTTCCTTTCATAAAGGTCTCTCCTTTTATACGGCCGTGAAAGCCTAATCGACTATTCTATATAGTAACGGAAGCCAGCCGTTTTTGCAACGGTGGGAACGTGAACGTTTTGTTAAAATTCCCAAATGCTTGCAATTCAACGGGGAAAGCGTTATAATGGCAGAACTGTTATGCGCCCCCCCGCTGACGGGGCGATGGAGAAAAAGGAGACTGTTCATGGATAAGACACTGCTGTTCATTGTCAATCCCCGGGCGGGCAAGACCAAGTCCAGCGCCCCCCTGTTCGACGCCGTGGCCACCTTCGGAAAGGCCGGGTATCTGGTGAAGGTGGCGCTGACCCAGGCGGCGGGAGACGCTGCCCGGTTCGCCGCCCAGTGGGGCGGAGATTTTGACCTGGTGGTGTGTGCCGGAGGAGACGGTACCCTCAACGGGACGCTGTCGGGCCTGATGCAGCTGGAAACCCGGCCGCCGGTGGGGTATCTGCCCAACGGCAGCACCAACGACTTTGCCGCCAGCCTCCGCATCCCCGCCACCGTTCCGGAGGCGGCCCGGGCCGTGGTGGAGGGTACGCCCCGGCCCCTGGATCTGGGCACCCACAACGACCGGTATTTTTCGTATGTGGCGTCCTTCGGAGCTTTCACCAAGGCGTCGTACTCCGCGCCCCAGGAAACGAAAAATGCCCTGGGCCACTTTGCCTATATCCTGGAGGGCATTAAGAACCTCGATTCCCTGCGGCCTTATCGCTGCGCGGTGGAGGCAGACGGCGAGATGTTTGACGGGGACTTTATTTTCGGCGCGGTATGCAACTCTACTTCTCTGGGCGGGTTGGTGAAGCTGGATCCCAAGCGGGTCCACATGGATGACGGTATGTTTGAGCTGATGCTGCTGCGGATGCCAAAGACGGCCCTGGACCTGCAAAACCTCATTACGGCGCTGAACCGAATGGACTACGACTATCCGGGGGTGATCTTCCGCCACGTCCGCAGTGTCACCGTCACCACCAGAGAGGATATTCCCTGGTCTCTGGACGGCGAGTACGCCCCCAGCGCCCCTCGGGTGGAGATCCGGAACCTGCACAGCGCCGTGCGGCTGATGATCAAGGAGGACGAATAAATTGAAAGCCTGCCGCGAGAGCGGCAGGCTTTTTCTTGTCCGGAAAGGGATCACCGAATCTGCAAACGGTGGCAGCAACCGGGGGCCAGATGCGTCTCCAGTTCCCGGCAGAAAGCGGACAGCTTCTCCTCCGGAACGATACACAGCGCCGTTCCGGCGAAGCCGCCGCCGTGGACCCGGACAGCACCCTGGCCCCGCAGCATACGGCGGCACAGAGCCAGGGTCACAGCCAGGGCCTGGTGCTCCGCCGCGCCGGCGGGGGCGATATTCTGGAGGTATTCCCAGGAGGATGCGCCGGAAGCATTGATCAGAGACAGAAAGCCCGGGACGTCGCCGGATTCCAGGGCACGGACCTGGGCCAGGACCCGGCGGTTTTCGTCAAACACATGAATGGCCCGCAGGACGGCCCGGTCCCCGGCCAGGCGGCGCACCTCCGGCAGGCGACGGTAGAATGCGTCCTCATCCACCTGGCGCAGGACCTCCGCATCAAACAGGCGGCACACCGCCTTCAAGTCCCGCGGGATGGCGGCGTATTGGGCGGTAAGGTCCGCGTGGTCCGCGCCGCTGTCCACAATGCACAGGACATATCCGGGCAGGGCGGCGTTCAGGCGGCGCACCTCCGGCGCGGCGGGGTCCCGGAAGTCCATGAATACCAGGCCGCCGGTGCTGGAGGCCAGCTGGTCCATAAGACCGCAGGGCTTACCGAAATAGACGTTCTCGGCCCATTGGGCCATTTGGGCAATTTCCACGGGCGTCAGGGAACCGCCGGCAAACAGTGCGCTGCCAATACGGCCCAGCAGCACCTCAAAGGCGGCGCTGCTGGAGAGGCCGGAGCCGGGCAGCACATCGGACTCCACCCAGGCGTCGAAGCCCTGCCAGAGGATGCCCCGCCGGGCAAAGGCGGCAGCCATGCCCCGGACCAGGGCGGCACTGGTGTTCCGCTCCCCCTCCCGGGGGGACAGCTGGTCCAGCGGCAGAGTCACTGGGTCATAGCCCCGGGAAAAGACCCGGACAACAGGGCTGCGGGTCAAACGGACCCGGGCCCGGGTGGTGCGGTCAATGGCGGCGGCCAGGACGCAGCCGCGCTGGTGGTCCGTATGGTTGCCGCCCAGCTCCACCCGGCCGGGAGCGGAAAAGATCAGCTCGTTCATGGAACTCCCCTCCATAGAAAAAAGCCGGGGGACGCGGCGCGTCCCCCAACTGGCAGTCTGTCTGATTTACTTGATGCCGGCGGCGACCATGCAGTCCAAAACCAGGGTCAGTACCACAAACACGGCGGCCACCCACTTGGTGCCCCGGGCCAGCTTGGCGTCCATGCTCTTGGCCTTGGAACGGCTCATATAGGAATCGGCAATGCCGCCGATGGCCCCGGACAGGCCCTGGCTCTTGCCGGACTGGAACAGGACGATGAGGATCAGGGCCAGCGCCACCAGCAGCTGCACCACGGTGATGATGATAAGAACAGCGTTCATAACGGAACTCCCTCCAAATAATTCAGCCCTCTGGGGGCACTTTTCTCATAGTACGCATTATACTACCACACCCGGGCCGGAATTTCAAGAGGAAAACCGTGATTTTTTACAGGGGTGGCGGAAATGAGACGAAAAAATCATCGAACATCTGTTGCAAACCGGATTTGAGTATGATATAATGTAGAAAATATCCGGTAAAGGAGCGGACGTCATGGCCCAGCTGACCAAAATGCAGCAGAAGATCTACGACTACATCGCCCAGGCCATTCAGGACCAGGGGTATCCCCCCTCGGTGCGGGAGATCGGCGAGGCCGTGGGTCTGAAATCCCCGTCCACGGTGCATTTTCACCTGAAGCATCTGGAGGAGCTGGGAGTCATCGGCAAGCAGGCCGGCAAGGGCCGGGCCCTGACGCTGACGGAGGCGTCCCGGGAGAGCCAGGCGCCTGAAAGCCAGCCGCCCGAAAATCAGGTGCCCATTGTGGGCAATGTGGCCGCCGGATCGCCCATCCTGGCCCAGGAATGCATCGAGGATTACCTGACCTTTGATACCGGCGGACGGGACGGGGAATATTTTGCCCTGCGGGTCCGGGGCGAGTCCATGCTGGGCGCGGGCATCCTGCCGGATGACCTGGTGGTGGTGCACCAGCAGCCTGCCGCCAACAACGGAGAGATCGTGGTGGCCCTGCTGGGGGACGAGGCCACGGTGAAACGGCTGAAGCGCCAGGGCGGCCAGGTGTGGCTGATGCCGGAGAACGAAGCGTACAGCCCCATCGACGGCCGGGAGGCCCAGATCCTGGGCAAGGTAGCCGCCGTGATCCGCCGGTATTGACACGCCGGGCGGGAACCGCTATAATAAAGGGAAATCGAACAGCGCGACGATCGGAAAGAGTATGCCGCGCAGCTCCGGCAAGAGAGGGACGGTCACCGGCTGCAAGCCGTCCTGCGGGGTGCGGCAGAAGGTGCGTCCGGGAGCGCGCGGGATGTGGAAGCCCGCCGCATTGGCCTGCGTCACAGGCTGCAAGTGATAAACGAGAGTGGAACCGCGAAATATCGCCTCTCATGCCCCCAGGGCATGAGAGGCTTTTTGTTTGCAGAGCGAAAATTGACCATAGAAGGAGAAAACGCCATGTATCTGTATAATTCCGCCACCCATAAAAAAGAGGAGTTCCGGACCCATACCCCCGGCCATGTGGAAATGTACACCTGCGGCCCCACGGTGTACCACTTTGCCCACATCGGCAACCTCCGCAGCTATATCATGGAGGACGTGCTGGAGAAGTACCTGCGCTACGCCGGGTACAGCGTCAACCGGGTCATGAACATCACCGACGTGGGCCACCTGACCAGCGACGCCGACCAGGGCGAGGACAAGATGCTCAAGGGCGCCCGCCGGGAGCACAAGACCGTTATGGAGATCGCCCAGTATTACACCGACGCGTTCTTTGAGGACTGCCGGAAGCTGAACATCAAGCGGCCCGACGTGGTGCAGCCGGCCACGGGCCTCATCGACGACTATATCAAGATCATCACCAAGCTCCTGGACACCGGCTACGCCTATGTGGCCGGGGGCAACGTGTATTTCGACACCAGCAAGCTGGAGCGGTACTATATCTTCAACGACCACAACGAGGAGGATCTGGCCGTGGGCGTCCGGGAGGGCGTGGAGGAGGATACCAACAAGCGCAATCGCAACGACTTCGTGCTGTGGTTTACCAAGTCCAAATTCGAGGATCAGGCTCTGAAATGGGACTCCCCCTGGGGCGTAGGCTATCCCGGCTGGCACATTGAATGCTCCGGCATTTCCATGAAGTATAACGGCGAATATCTGGACCTGCACTGCGGCGGCGTGGACAACGCCTTCCCCCACCACACCAACGAAATCGCCCAGTCAGAGAGCTATCTGGGCCATCCCTGGTGCCCCCAGTGGTGCCATGTGGCCCACCTGAACACCGAGGGCGGCAAAATGTCCAAGTCTAAGGGCGAATTCCTGACGGTGTCGCTGCTGGAGGAGAAGGGCTATGACCCCCTGGCGTATCGGTTCTTCTGCCTGCAGAGCCATTATCGTAAGAGCCTAGTATTCACCTGGGAGAACCTGGACAACGCCGTGGCGGCCTACAACAAGCTGCTCTCTAAAATCGCAGCCCTGACCCCCGGCAAGGGAGAGGTGGACCCGGCGGTCCTGGATGAGCTGAAGGCCCGGTTTACCAAGGCCATGGACAACGACCTGAATACCTCCATGGCAGTGACGGTGCTGTATGATGTGCTGAAGGCCAAAACCACCGACACCACCAAGCTGGCTGCCCTGGACAGCTTTGACCAGGTGCTGGGGCTGAAGCTGACGGAGAAGGCGGCGGCTCTGCGCAAGGCCCAGGAAGCGGCCCCCGCCGCAGGCGGCTTCACCGTTGTCAGCGAGGACGGCCGGGAGGATCCCCAGGTGGAAGCCCTGATCCGGGCCCGGGCCGATGCCAAGAAGGCGAAAAACTTCGCCGAGGCGGATCGCATCCGGGATGAGCTGAAGGCCCAGGGAGTGGAGATCACCGACGTTCCCGGCGGCGTGAAGTGGAAGCGTGCCTGAGCATAGAGTATGAAAAACGGATCCCCGTGGGCCAGAAGGCTCACGGAGATCCGTTTTTGTGGAAACTTATAAGCATGCTGTCCCTATAACGGAGCCTATGAAATGCTATGCGGATCTGTTTCCCGTGACAAGAGGGCAACCGTCTCAACGGTATTACCTTTTTCCCACAAAAGCCGCCTTACCTCTTGACCATCCCGATATATTGGGAAATTAAACTCTATCGACTTCAAAGGCTGCTCTGACTCCCCGTTTGGATATATCTGAATTTCTTTTATGAGATAAGTAATAAGGCTTTTCTTTTCCTCGTCACTTATTATATCATAGAGCTTTCCGAAATTCAGCATAAGCTTGTAAATATTGTCCAGAGTGATTGTTTCCATTTCGATAGAACTTTTTCTCAGCTTTGCATCTTCAATCCGTTCTTCCAACTCTACAATCGTATCATACAAGGCATCAAGTCTTAAAGTCATATCGTGAATTTTTCTTTCTCTGAAGCGGGTATCAACAGGCAGATTATCAATTTCTCTCTCCAGACGTGCTTTGTTCAAATCAACTTCTTTCAGTTTACTCTCGTAATTGGCAAGTTCCTTATCAATAGCTGTTGTATCGGTCTGTACGCCAATACGCTTTTCAATCTCTTTTGCAAAATACTTATCGCTTACCAATTCCTTAACAGCTTCAATTACAAGTGGCTCAATATCTGTTTTTCTCAGAGATGCCTTATAGTCACAATGATGTCCTCGTTCCTGCTTATTTCTGCCGCAAATATAATAGTAAACCTCTTTGTATGTGCCATCTTTATTTGTCCAAGCGTGTTTGTTCGTATACATTGAACTTCCACAAAGGGGACACTTTAATATCCCCGTCAAAAGGTGTGACCTATCCTTACCGATTTTGGATGGCTGTTTAATTCCTGTTGCCATACGCTTTGCGTGAACCTTTTGCCACAATTCCTCGCTGATAATTCCTTCATGTTGTCCATCTTCCAGAATGTAATCCTCTGCATGAACCTGCTTATATTCATTTTTTGTACCTTTTACCTTTTCTCGTGTTCTTCTGCCATAAGCAATCTTTCCACAATAAACAGGATTGTCTAATATCAACCGTATAAAATGACTGCTCCAAGTTTCCAATGTGCCGTTCTGACGAGGTATCTTCTTTATACCTTGAAGATTAAGATATTTTGCTACTCCGCCAAGTCCTATATCAGAATTAGCAAATTTATCAAATATAATTCTGATTGCTTCAGCTTCCGTTTCTTCTATCAAGAGCTGATTGTCTTTCAGATAATATCCGTATGGTGCAAATCCACCATTCCACCCACCTTGTCGTGCTTTTTCTCTCCGTCCATTCATTGTCTGTTCAATGATATTTTCTCTTTCTATTTCTGCAACCGCAGACAAAACAGAGATTAAAAGTTTTCCACTTGTCTGTGACGAGTCAATTCCTTCTTCAATACAAATAAGATTTATTCCATAAGATTGTACAAACTCTAATGAATTTAGAATATCCGCTGCATTTCTTCCGAAACGGGAAAGTTTATAAACCAGAATATAGTCTATCTCCAATCCGTTTTTTATATCGGAAAGCATTTTCTTAAATGCAGGTCGTCCTTCAATAGATTTTCCTGATTTACCTGCATCCTCATAGATACCGACAATTTCCATTTCTTCTCGGTCAGCAAATCGTTTTAATCCGTTTTTTTGTCCTTCAAGGCTATATCCGTCTACCTGCATTTCGGTACTTACTCTCGGATACAGGACACATTTCTTTCCTTCTCTGTTCATCGTACCACCTCCATAATTTTATAGGGAAATGTGATATGTAAGGCTGCGTAACTTACGCAGCACAATCCAATTCTTGCAAAACTGTCTTTCCGTATTTTTCAACTATCTGCACCATAACATTGATAAATGAATTAAATACTTCGTTTTCATCTTTCATCTGTTCATTTTGCAATTCTGGATTTTGGATATAGTTTTCATTTCCCATAATGAGTACCTCCGCTATAAAACAAGCGGCTGTACTCTAAATTATAGAAATACAGCCGCATTTTTACCAATGTGCAAATTTATCGTTCTCGTCCCTTTTACACATCTGTTGCCTTCATTTTCTCCAATGCAACACTAATGGCAAGAGCCTTATCAACCCTTGCCACTATATCGTCTGGTATCATTCCCAAATACTGCCTTAGTCGCTGCTTATCAATCGTTCTTACCTGTTCAAGCAAAATGATTGAGTTCTTATCCAAACCTTCAAAATCATTGATTAAAGTGTGCGTCGGCAATTTTGCTTTGGTGTGTATTCGGCTTGTGATGGGTGCGACAATGACCGTAGGACTGTGCTTATTACCGACATCGTTTGAAATGATAAGTACAGGTCTTGTTCCGCCTTGCTCCGAGCCGATAACGGGATTTAAGTTTGCGTAGTAAATATCTCCACGCTTGAATTTTCTTTCCATTATGTTTGACCTCCCAATTTTATTTAGGCAGGTATGTTCTGCCTATGTAGGCAGCCAAACGTAAGGAAGTATTTAAGGTCGGGAGAATATAAACAAAATCTCTGTTCTTATGACCGCCTTTCGTTTGGCTGATATGATAGGAGCATTTCAATTTGTCCTCGACACCCCGAAATGCTATGGGAAGTCGCCAAATGGTCAGCAGCGAACTGACACCACGGGAGTTCCACCCCAACTGTCGTTCTGACAGAGCCGCCCTCATTGCCTGCGACGGTTTTTTCACGCTCGGGCTGTGACTGGACGGGAGTATCATTATCCTCTTTGTGGGTTATGGCGAAATCGGGAGCTGCCCGATATTTTGAGTCGGTAAAGATAGGCTCACCACCTTTCAATCGCTCGCTGCCGCTTGGCAGGTCGTGGCGTACCGCTGCACACGCTTATGCTCATCACAATCACAAAGAGAAAGTATTTGGCGAATGGGTATTCATTTGTCAAGGAGCAATCCCGTTTTCGCCACACAAAGGAAAACAGGGCAAGAGTTTTTTGTCCTCTCACCCTGTAGCCCGTGGGAATATTCAATTTTCCCCTCTACTCAAAAAACTTTTTTAATTTTTCTTTGAGCCTATCCATTCTTCTGTAAACAGCTTTTTCAGTAATATCCAGATACACCGCAATTTCACGGGTTGAATATCCTTGTATCTTCATCAAAGCAATCTGCAATGTAAGCCTGTCCACCTTAATCAAAACTTGATAGAGGTGCTGATTTTCGATGCTGTCCAGAAAATCCTCAACCGTTTTGACTTCGGGCTGTGTAGTATCTTCAGCAAGCTCGTCAAGATATGTACCTGTTTCCTGCACTCGCTGATAATACCGTCTGTCTGAATTAAAAATCGCCCAATCGTGAATACGGAGCTGTTCTATATCGTCCTCAGTAACGCCTAAGTTCCGCAACTGCTTTTCCTCGGCTTCTTTCCAGAGCCGCCATTTCTTTTCTTCTTTGGCTTTGTTGTATGCCATATCGTTTCCTCCAATCTGAATTTTTGAAAAATCCAGATTGGCAGGCGGTGAACGGCAACCGACAGAAAAGCAAAAAGCCGCAAAGGTACTAAGACCTCTACGGCAATAAGCGTAAGCATATCTATAATTAAGAGATGTAATCTCTACTTGTAAAATGTAAGAGTGCCACGAGTGAGTGATGATTTTTTCTAAAAGATAATCTTCACTCCACTGTGACACTCCGTAAATAGTAGCTGCTTCTGATGAGCAGCATTGCGGTCATATTCGACCATCGCATAAAAAAATTCCTCCAAACTCGAAAACGGGTTCGGAGGGAAGTTGAATTTTCGTCTGGGCGTGTTTATACTGCCCACCAAAGCACCGTTTTTTTTATTTGGTGGGCTTGCTTCATATTGATTTTAAAGCTTATCTTACTTGATGTTTTGAAAATGCCTTATGGGAAATGATTGAACCTATTACTACTAAAGCAATCGCAACAGGAATAGACCATACTGCATAAAGCATACCATTGTGCATTTGTTCAACAGACATTATGGAAATATACTGTGAATAGAAAAGGGGCATCAGCACAATAATTCGATATAATGCACTTGTTTCAGAGATAGGAAGCATTATCGGTATCACATGAATAGCTGCTGAAATTACAAACGCTATCATTTGACTTTTACAAACAGCAGACAGAATTAAAACTATTCCTGTTACACTGATTGCACTCATAAACGCCAACAGGATTTGATACTTTAATACTGTTCCGCAAGTAATATTAAACGGAATATACCCTTCTAAAAAATCTATTGGAGCAAAAAGGATAGAGCAGTCCAGCCCCTCTGTTCCATAAATAGCAACCGCAATAAGCAAATTGAAAATAACAACCAAAGTCGTTATGAAAACGGCTGAAAGTAAACTTGCTAATACTTTTGCTGTGGCACATTTTGTCTTTCCGTATTTACTTGTCAAAATAATGTTATCCACTCCACCATACTCGCCAGAGAAAACAGGAGCAATTAGCAAAATAATTACTAATGAAAGGACAATAAAAATCTTCGCCATATTTTGGCTTGTACTAAGCCAACCGTTTACATACCCAACTTTTATTTCTTTATCGCCAAATACATCTGCTACGCTTAACCCGTTCCAATTTCCATCTATATCAGCAAAATGGGAGAATACAGAAGACTGCAAAGCATTTTGATAAATGTATTTTGCGTTCATTCCATGTAAATCTTGAGTAGGCTTAAACTCAGACATCATCTGCTGTACTTTATTGTCAGTTAACTTTCCCTCATACTTCAATGCAATTTGCTTATCAATTTCTACCGCAGCTTTTCCAGTTTCCTCTGCACCGTTTCCGTCAAATGCGTACATACTGTGAAGCGTGGAAAAAGACAGTATCAAGGACAATAGTAATACGGCAGCAACAGAAATAACCGCAAAGCGTTTTGTCAATATTTTTCGTAATTCAAACTTGATTAGATTTTTCATTATTCGTTCACTCCTTTAAAATAGAATAGATACAAATCCTCTAATGTAGGTTCTACCTTTATCGCATTTTCCATAGGCGACTGTTCAGAAATCACACGCAGAACCGTACAATTATTTTCAATGTTTCGCAAATTGCTTATATTCAGAGTTTCAGAATATTGCTCCGCACGACTGGTCGGAACTGTACATTCCCATACCTGTCCGTCAATTTCTGTGGTAATTTCCTGCGTTTTTCCAAAATGGAGAATCTGACCGTCTTTCATCATAATAATGTCCTCAGCAATAAACTCGACATCAGAAACAATGTGCGTAGAGAGAATAACTATTCTATCTTTAGAAAATGCACTAATCAGATTACGAAAACGGACACGCTCTTTTGGGTCAAGACCTGCTGTCGGCTCATCTAAAATTAAGATGCGTGGATTATTCAACATCGCCTGTGCAATACCTAAACGTTGTTTCATACCACCAGAGAAAGTTTTGATTTTGAGGTTTCTTTTCTCTGCTAAATCAACAGCTTCCAACAATTCTGTTGCTTTCTTATGAGCTTGTTTTTCACTCAGTCCTTTTAATGCCGCAACATACATAAGGAAATCCCAAGCTGTAAAGTCTGGATAATATCCAAACTGTTGCGGTAAATATCCCAATAAATTACGGTACTTCTCTCCGAGTACAGATATGTTTTTCCCATCCAAAGTAATTTTCCCAGAGGTCGGTGTCTGAATATCGCAGAGTAACCGCATAAGGGTAGTTTTTCCCGCACCATTTGCACCAAGCAAACCGTAAACGCCATTTGATAATGAGAGGTTCAAATGGTTTACGGCTGTTTTTGAGCCATATTGCTTTGTTAGTTGAATTGCTTTAAGTTCCATATCAAAAACTCCTTTCGTCTTAGGGAGCAAAAAAATACTCTCCATGTGTTTACATAGAGAGTATAGAATGCAATTTTCTACTTTTTATCTACTAATCGAGAGATTTGAAAAAAGCAGTCACTTTTGCTCCGATTGAGCAATTTTCAATTTTCAGATAACCACCGTGATGTTCACATAAAATTTTACAGATATACAGCCCAAGTCCGAAATGCTCAGAGTGATTTTCTTCTTCCGTAAAATATGGATTGGTTGCTTTGCTTAAAATATTTTTTGAAAAGCCACATCCATTGTCTGAAACAGAGAGATAAAAGCCATCATTATTACTTGTGTAAGTGATGTTTACCTTTGATGTTGCGTATCGGATTGCATTTGAAATCAAATTATTATTAACTTGTGAAACAAAAGTATAATCAATGCCAATAGGAATATCGGAAATGTTATTTTGAATAGAAAGAGTTTTTCCACTTTGCTCACACAAAATTCTTGCACTATCAGCTATTGCGGTCACATAACCGCTTATATTAGACTTGTCACTTATGGGTTGAGCATCTTCTAAACGACGCAAGTGGCTCATACTATCAACATATCTTTCCAAACGGAAAATATGTTTTCCCATTGTTACAGCGGTGCTTTTGGTTATTGGGTCATGGTTGGACTGTAAAATTTCATTATACCCTTTTAATACGGTAAGTGGAGTACGTAAATCGTGAGCAAAAGCAGCATTAAGTTGTTTTCGTTCTTCCATTTGCCGCCACATTTCAGAGAAATTATTAGCAAGGGTAAAACGCATTGTTTCAAATGATGAACACAATTCTCCTAATTCATCTTTGCTGTCATATTTAATTGAGAAGTTTAAATTATTATTAGAAATCATTTCAGAAGCGGCTTTTAATTCTGTAAGCGGTTTTTTTAACTTGTTTCTATAGAATAACAAGGTCGCCGTAATAATACATAACGCTGAATAAATCGGAGTTGCAATTATTGGGGCAACTTCACATATTGAAAGTAACCGTTGGTCTTTTTCAGACATTGCAACAGGTGCAACTCCAATATAATTGCCATCACCGAGTCTTTCTCCATTTTCATTTGTTAAATAATATTTTTCTCCTGTTGGGGGATATTTGCTTTCAATCGTTTTTGTAGCATTATTGCACAAAGTAGCTGTTCCTGCACTTAATAGAATGGCAAGAATTACAAACGCTGAGATATAAAGTATTATACTTTTTCGCAATGACAGGTTACACCACATTTTCTTTATCTTATCCACTTATATCCACACCCCCAAACTGTTTCAATATAAGATTTATTTGTGTATGCTGCAATTTTTGTTCGTATTCTGCGAATATGCTCGGCAACAACACTACTATCTCCCTCACTGTCATATCCCCAAACTCTTTCATAAATTCTCTCTTTATCAAAAACTTGTCCTGCGTTTTGAGATAATAACTCAACAATGTCAAATTCTTTTTTTACAAGACCAATAGGTTGGTTCTGTATATAAACAGTTCTTTCAGAGTAGTCAATTAAAAGTTCTCCTGAAAACTTAACTTTTGTATTCGTTTGATGTCGTTCTTCTCTTCTTAAATGTGCTTGCACTCTGGCTTCAAGTTCAACAAGAGAAAACGGCTTAACAATATAATCATCACCACCTACGGAAAATCCTTGTACCTTATCATTTTCTTCAATACGGGCAGTTAAAAAGAGTATAGGGCAAGAAACATAATCCCTAATTTTCTTGCAGACTTCCATCCCATCAAGCTTCGGCATATTTATATCTAATAAGATTATATCTGGTTGTAATTCTGCTAATTTGAGGGTTTCTACTCCATTATAAGCAGAAAAGACCTCATAGCCCTTGCTTCTAAAAAATCCTGTAAGCATTTCAACTATATCAACTTCATCATCGGAAATTAAAATCCTGTACCTCACATATAACACCTCCATAATAAACACTAACGAAAAATTTTCAATTTTTCATCAACTTTTTTCTTGCATCAGCAGGCTTTTCAGCATTTTTCGGAATAAGCCACACACGGTTAATATTCATAACCCCCTCAATACGGTTTCCTTTACAAAGTCTTTGTACCCATCTTAACGATACGTTCCACTTTTCAGCGGCTTCCTGTGCTGTCATATATTCAAACATATCTGACCTCCTAAGGTGTACTGTATATATTATAGCCGTTTGAACGAACAGTATCAAGTGTGCAATTATGAACTTTGACCGCTTGTAATAAGAGATTTTATATCCTAATATCAGAGATTTCAAATCGTTCTATAAGAACTCACATTTCTGTAAAATATAATAGTAGCATTTTGCAGATACAAGGTGGTGAGTTTATGGACACAAGAAACAATGATTTTGACTTCGATTTTACACCGATAGGACAGGCAATCAAGAAAGCAAGGACAGCAAAAGGTATGACCAGAGAGCAGCTTGCTCGTATTGTAGATTATGACCCAAGACATCTTCAAGCGATTGAAAATGAGGGACAAAAGCCAAGTCTGGAGCTGCTCATTCAGCTTGTGACAATGTTCGGTGTATCGGTTGATGAATACATATTCCCAGATAATGAGGTCAAAAGAAGTTCCGTCCGCAGACGCTTAGACGCAGAACTCGACAAACTAAACGATAAAGAGCTGTCCATAGTTGAAGCAACTGTCAGCGGACTATGTAAGGCAAAAGAGCCAGAGGAATAAACCTCTGGTTTTTCTTTTGCCCATTTTTAATAGGCAGGAACACCGTAACCATAGATGGAGCTGCTTCCAACCGTATATTGCTTTTGTCTGCAAGCATCGCCAGAATTACCCTCCACGGTGTAAACGACACCGTTTTCGCATTTCTCCACAATGCCTACATGGTCGGTTTCTCCGTCGCCTTCCCAATCAAAGAAAATAATATCGCCTGCCTGCGGCTCGTAGTTTCTGTCTTGCCATTGTCCGTTACCCTTAAACCAATTTGAGCCGTCCACGCAGCCTGCGAATTTCGGGATAATCCCGCTTTCGATATAACCACACTGGTCGGCACACCACGATACGAAGCAGGCACACCATTCTACACGCCCATCAAAGCCATACCAACTCCAATAAGGCTGACCGCCCTCATTTCCGAGCTGTGTCAAAGCGACCTCTACAATGGCTTGGTTGCTGCCGCTTGTGAACGCCCGTCCATACGGATAATAGCGTAACACATGGGCGGGGTACTGTGTGTCGCCGTATTTTTCCCACCCTAACCGCTGTGCCTGCATGGTGGAAAACTCTACCGCATTGGCGTAGGAATAACCGCCGTAGTTGGTTTTCGCCCATGAGATATACCCATTGCCGAAGTTATAGCCCTGCAAGGCGAGCTTGATACGCTCCATGTCAATCGGGTTTTCCACCTCGGCAGAGATAAGGGCGGCTTTCAGCTCCTGCACGCCGCACTGGATGGAATACTCTGGGTCTTGTATCCCGTTCGGCTCATGGGGATACCTTGTGTTAAAGCTGCCCTCCGCCGCCTGCATGGGGTCAAGCCCACGCCCGCCAGACTCCTGCATCATCACCGCCTTGATAAGCTCCACATATTCGGGGATGCCGTACTGCTTAGCGTATTTCTGTATCAACGGCGTGTAGGCTTCCACCTCCGCACTGACGGGGGTATAGGAAGTGCTTTCGCTTCCTCCCCCAAATAAGGACACGGCACATCCGAGTAGGACAACAATCAAGATAATCACGACGGCAATCCAGCCGCCTGCGATTAAAGCGGAAATCAGAGCCTTTGTTCCTGCAATAATCGCCTTGACCGCAACTATAGTGGCTCTGACCGTAGCTTTTGTTGCTTCAGCGGTTGCCTTTGCGGTGGCTTTTGCCGCCTGTGCTGCCTTTTGGGCAGTTTTCGCAGAAGCCTTTGCCGCTGCATGTGCCGTTTTTACCGAGGTTTCCGTCGTTTTGATTGCCGCCTTAGAAGTTGCCTGTGCGGTTTTAATTCCCTTTTCGGTAGTCTTGACTGTTCCCTTAGCAGTTGTTTTCACCGCTTTTTCTGCATTTCGGGCTGTGCTCTTAATCATTTTTTGCCCCTGCTGTCGGGTCTTTATCAACTGCGATTTTGCTGTCTGAGAAACATCGGGGGCAGAGGAACGGCTTGCAGCCCCGTGACGGATCTGCAAGCCGTGTTGTTCTGACATATTCTGTGCTGCTTTCTGTTCTGCGGCTTTGACAGCCCGACTTTGCTTGAAATCGGTTATTTTATCTTTTGCCTTACCGATATTCTCCTGCGTTGTCTTGACTGCCTTTTGCCCCTGCTTATTGAACTGGTGGACACCTTCGTCCTTTGCACGGTCTGCCGCAAAAGAAATCCTGTCCGCAGCATATTCTGTGGCAGAGTTTTCATCAGCGTAATATCCCTGTTCCGCTTTTTCCTTTATCCCCACATAGGCAGACTTCATACGCTCACTGGCTATGGCGGCTTTATCTATGGTCTTTATCGTACCTTTGACCGCATCTCTGGTTTTTATATCAGCCATAGAAAACCTCCTTTCCCAGAGAATTTGCGTTCAAATCAGCCGACCTTTTTTGCCACTACAACGAGCCTGCCGTTCTGTGCGGAGTATTCGCAGGTGGAAAGGGTAATGAGCCTGTCGCCGTATCCAGCGGTCACACCTGTATCATACAAAGCAAGCTCCTTGCACTTCCCGATATAGGAATTAAAATCTTCCTCATTCTCCGCATCAACAAAGTCGTAGTATCGGAAGCCCTCAGAGCTGTACGCCACAGTCTTAAATACAGCGACGATTTCATACTCTGCCTGCTCTGTGAGGGTATCAAACTGAATATTCTTGTGTTCCTCATAAAAGCTCTTGGACTTGTAATCCTCCAACGCTCCAAACATCTTGCCGCCCTTAATGTGATGACCGTAGATAACCAGATTGTCACTTTCAGCAATATCGCAATTCTCCTGCACATAAGGCGTTCCTAAATCGCTGTACTCTTTTTCAAAATTGTGCTTCAGATAAAAATTCGGATTGTTCCTGCTCTGCATCACAGGATAATTGATTGTCGTGCCGGCAATGGAAATCCAACCGACCATATCCTCATTCTGTAAATACAATTCCTGATACTTGGCAAGCACATCTTCCCCCTCGCTGACAGGGGCATCGTCTGGCACGGTTTCATCCGTGGGAGCCTGCTCTACCATCTCGGCAATCTCCTCAAAGGCTTCCGTCTGCTCGTCCACCTCTGCATAGTAATGATAAATGTGGAAGCCGCAAAAAGCCGCCGTACCTAACAGGCACACGGCGGCTACAACACAGATAATAGATTTATAATTCTTCATAGGCTTTTCCTTTCTTATCTTGAAATTTCCGTCTGTTTTCTGGGAGCAGGAAGCTCCCTGCAATATTCGGGGTATCTGACCTTGATACCCTCCATAAAGTAGGGAGCAAACTCACAGCAAAACAACTCCTCTGGCGTGAAATACCGTTCCCGCCCTTCCTCTGCATACCCGTTCCAAAGGTTAAAAGCAAGATGGCAGACCTTGACTGTTCCGCTTGTCTGCCAGCCGCCGTGCATACCCTCTGGCTCGATGCAGTCCTCCTTGAAATTGAACATCTGGTTGATGTTCGCCCTCGTTTCCGAAGCGATACCCATCACATAGAAAAATGCCCTGTGATAACAGTCGTTCACTCTGCATTTCATCATATTTTCCAGAAAGAAATCACGGTGAGCCGTATCACGGAATTTAATATCAGCCATAAAAGACCTCCTTTCTTAGACCTCACCGAACTTGGTCGTCATCAACTTGTAAAGCTCGGTATTGCGTGGGAACTTGTTTACAAACGGCACAAGGGAGCTGCCAACTTTGAGTAATCCCTGTCCTGCACCGACATTCGTGATATAACTCATCTGAAGGTCGGAGATATTAAGGAGCTTGGCAAGCTCAAGTCTGTCCGTAGATGCTTGGTTAAGCATAATGATAAATTCGCTGTTAGCAAGCATCGTCCTTGCCGTATGGCTCTGCAAAAGGTCGTCTACATTCTGCGTAATACCCGTACAGTACGCACCGTATTTACGCACACGCTTCCAGAGGGTAAAGAGGAAGTTTGCAGAGTATTCGTGCTGAAAGAGCAAATAGATTTCATCAATGAAAATAAAGGTATTTCTGCCTTTGGCTCTGTTCTGCGTGATACGGTTTAAGATACTGTCAAGCACCACAAGCATACCGATAGGCTGTAACTGCTTACCCAAATCCAGAATGTCATAGCAGATAAGGCGGCTGTGGGTATCCACATTGGTATGCTTGGCAAAGGTGTTGAGAGAGCCATCTGTAAATAATTCGATAGCAAGGGCGATTTCCTGTGCTTCTGGTTCGTTCTGTTTAAGAAGTTCCTCACGGAAGTCCTGCAAGGTTGGCGGCGTTCCCATATAGTTGCCCTGCTGATAGTAGCGGTACACGCTTGCCGTACATCGGTCAATAATGGATTTCTGCTTTGCTCCCAAGTTCGTGCCGCCGATGAGCTGTTCGCAAAGGGATAAAATAAACTCCGATTTCAGAATGACAGGGTTTGCACCGTCACCGTAATCGGAGTTCATATCCATAGCATTGATGTGATTTTCACTTGTCGCAGAGATATGAATAACCTCTCCCTGCATTGCTTTAACAAGCGGGGAATATTCACGCTCTGGGTCAATGATGATTATATCGGCATTAGGGTCGGTCAGAATGATATTCGTCATTTCTTCCTTTGCAGTAAAGGATTTTCCTGCACCCGACACACCGAGAATAAAGGAATTGCCGTTAAGGAGCTGCCTGCGGTTGGCGATAATCATATTTTTGCTGATGACATTCTGACCGTAATACACACCATTTTCGTGGTAGATTTCCTGCACTCGGAACGGGATAAACACTGCAAGGCTCTCTGTTGTGAGGGTACGCAGGGCATCTATCTTCCGTACACCAAATGGCAGAGCTGTATTCAATCCGTCCATCTGCTGATATTTCAGCACCGCAAACTGGCACAAATGCTTTCTTGCGGTAGTCAAGAGAGCTTCTGTATCATTGTCGAGCTGCTCTTTGGTATCTGCCGTATGCACCATCGTCAGCACGGCAAACATCATTCTCTGGTCACGGGTCGTCAAATCGTCCAGAAATTCCTTGCTTTCCTTTCGCTGCTGTTCCAAGTCATAAGGAATAACGGCAGAAAAATTGTTGTTCTGGTTCTGCTTCCTCTGCCAATTCGTGATATTGGTTTCCACACCAAGCAGACGGTTTTCCACCTCCCGCACGGCTTCATCTGTGGGAACAGGGATAATGTCAACGGACAGCATCATATTCCTGTTCAGCTCACAAAGCTCCGCCACCATACTGTCCTTGATATATGCCGCATACTCTCTGAGAAAAATCACACGCCCATATCTGTCACCCATTCTGAAGCAGTCGCTCTCAAATTCAAAGGTATCGGGACAGATAAAATCCTTGAAATCGTGACCTTTCCGCATCGTCTGGGTAATATCGAAGTGGAACGCTGTTTCTTCTCCTGTACGGTAGAAGTCGTGGAAGATACGCAGCTTGTCGCCTGCGTCCAGTTCCACACATTTCGACCCCAGACGGTTAAAGTGGGCGATAAGGTCAGCACCCACACGGGCGAAGTAGTTTCGGGCTTCCTCAATATTCTTCTTGCAGACGGATACGGTTACATACTTATCCTGTACGATGGAATTAGCCCCTGTCGCCTTATCCAGAAGCATTTTGTTATATTCCTTACGGTACTTATCCAGACCGTCATCAGCCATTGGGATTAAAATAGTCTGTTCAAAATCAGCTTTGTTCAAGCGACGGTTGTTGATAGTGATTTTCGTGGTCGCACCGCTGTCAAGGGAATTAAGAAGCTCCGAGTATTCAAGGAACATTGCTTCCTTATCCTCACGGCTTGCCACGGCATAGTTTATATCCTCAAATTTAAAGGTCTTTGCGTACTTGTTCCTGCCGACAAGGAATATGCCGTCATCCCAGATTGTCTTAATCGGGATAACATTCTGTACCGACTTCGGCACAACAAACTTTTCCCTGTCCTGCTTGAACAGATTTTTAAGAGTTCTCAGCATTGTTTACCTCCTTGCTGCGTTTCGCTTTTTTCTTTTTCGTTTTCTTTGGTTTCGGTGTCCTGCCTTTCTGCTTTTTCCGTACTGTCGGCAACCCTTTTTCATGGGCTTCAATGGTCGGCTTCATCGTTTCGTAATAGAGATTATCTGGCAGGAACATCAGCTTTTTCGGCATCAGAAATTCCGATTTAATCCACGCCCAGACAAACTGCTCTGCGGTCATACCGTTGTATTTGATAAAGCCCATAGCCGCAAAGGGGAATGCACCTAAGATACAAACCCAACTGAGGGTTTCCGTACCAAACCGTGGACGAAGAAGGAAATACAAACCCACCGCCACGCCACAGGCAAGGACAGAAAAAATGAACTGTCTGAGGGACAGTCCAAAAAACATACCCTCCGTATAATTACGGATTTCCTTATTTATCTTTACTTCCAATCATAGCACCTCCCTTACAAGCCCATCATTTCTCTTACAACACGGTCTGCCATTTTGACCGCACCGACAAGGACGAGCATATTGAACACAAGCTCCCCGATATAGCTCCATACCATTGTAACCGCCGCAGCATCAGGATTGACCACAGGCGGAGAAGAAGCAAACAGGGAAAAGATAATGCAGGCAAGCACGATAACCGCACCTTCAAGACACACGGCGGCATAGCTCTTAATGAAGCTCTTGCCAACGCTCTGGCTCGGCTCTCCCGCAAAAGCGGAAAGGGGTACGGGTGCAATGGCAGTATAGATATACAGCTTGAAAAACCTGCCGTATACCGACATAATCATAATGAATGACAGCACCGTGATAAACAGCCCGCCTATCAGCGTGACCGCCCATAGCGGGATACTCTCAAAAAATCCGCAGTCTTCAACGGCTGTCACGATTTCCTGCGGCAACACCGTCTGCTGTGCCGAGCCAAATCCTGCAGCATTCATAATCGTGGAAATCATACCTTGCACAATCTTAAACAGTGCCATCATCAGTTCTAATCCATAGGTCACTGCACCTTTGGCAATGGCAAAGCGGATAAACAGTTTCAACGCCTGCTCTGGTCGCTTGACTTCTGCAAAATTTCCACAGGTTCTCATTACACCCACAACAAAGAACAGCACGAGCAGGGCAAGTCCGATAGCCTGCACTGCACCGTGAATATCCACGATGACATTCCATATCGTGCCGCCCTTAAAATTCTCTGGGGATTGAGTAATGAGCTGCCATATCTCGGCTAATTTCTCATTCCAAGTGTTTAGGGCGTTCTCTAAATTCTGTACCACCCAGTTATCAGACATTTGACCACCTCCTTGATGATATTAGATAACGGGAGCGAGTTCCGCACTCGGCGGATCTGCTCCCGTTATCTTTTTGTGTCAGTCTGTTATCTTAGCCTGTGATAAGAGTCAAGATTTCCTTTGCGAAGGTAATGACAACGCCGCCTGCAAGGGTCAAAAAGCCGTTAGCCCTCTGGGACGGGTCGTGGGATTTGAGGGAAAGACCAATCTGCACGATACCAAAGCCGAGCATAATCATACCAACAGCCCTCACCAGACCGAAAATGAAATCGGACAGATTGTTGACTACCTGAATGGGGTCATTGGCAGCAAAGGCGGTTACGGAAGTACCAAGCACAAATGTCATTGCCATAACAGCCATACAGTAATAGCGGAAGCCTTTCTTAACCTTTCCAGTCATCGGCAGCTTCGTGGTTTTCTTGTTCTCATTCTTCTTAAAAAGTTTCATAGGGTAAATCCTCCTTATAAATTGAATATTTCTTCCAAGTCCTCATCGGACAGAAGCTCATAGGAAGTGCTGACAGCTGTCACGCTCACGGCGTTATCTGGAATATCACTGTCAAACACAAGAGTTGCGACAGCCTGCGTAGGCTCTCCGTGGATATACGGCGGTTGCCCTCCGTCAGCCGTCAGCTTCACATTCGGGTGCTTCAAGATGTCATACTTGAAGTCCATAACGGGGCGTTCTCCACGCACAAAAAGAAGTGCGTATCGGTTATCAAGCATACGCACTTCGTCTGGGGTCATCAGCTCACGCCCCGAAATCTGATAATTTGTTGAATAGTTACCACTCCGCCCAGAGCTTTTCCCGTAGGTGTTGGTATCAATGGTTTCCTTGCCCAAAAGTTCTGACACATATTTGTGGGTGCTTTGCTCGTTGCCGCCCAAATACAGAAACTCATCGCAGTTGCCGACAATGCTTTCCCATTGCTTTTCAAAAAGGGCTTTGAGCTGTGCCAGATTTTGCAGGATAATGGATACCGATACCCCTCTGGAACGCATAACAGACAGGATTTTATCAAAGTCATCAGGCAATGAAACATTCGCAAATTCGTCCATTATAAAATGGCAATGCACAGGCAGGCTTCCGCCGTACTTGTGGTCTGCAAGATAAAAAAGCTGCTGAAAGAGCTGGGTATAAAGGATACTGACAAGGAAATTAAAGCTCGTGTCGTTGTCTGGTATCAGAGCGAACAGAGCGACCTTCTTTTCTCCCAGACTTGGCAGGTCAAGCTCATCGGTGGCGGTAAGCCCTGCAAGGCTCTCCAGATTGAATTTTTCAAGCCTTGCGGCAAGGGTTATCTGGATACTCTTTAAGGTCTTTGCACTACCAGAGTGGTAATCCCTGTAATACTTGAGGGCGATATGCTCTGGGTTTACCATTTCCAGACGGTCAAACAGCTCGTCCAGAGGGCTTACATAGCTGTCATCGTCCTCTCGGACTTCGCCTGCACGGAGCAGCTCCATAACCATCGGGAAATTCTGCTCGTCTGACGGTGCTTCATATTTCAGATAGAACACCAGAGCCAGAAGCAGCATACTTGCCGCCGTATCCCAGAACGGGTCTTGCGACTGTGAGCCTTTCGGCGTGGTCGCTTTAAACAAATTTGTTACCAACCTCTGAACATCGTTATCGTTCCGCAGATAGACAAAAGGATTGTAACAATGACTGCGGTGCATATTGATAAGGTCAAGTACACGCACCTCATAGCCTTTATTTTCCAACAGACCGCCGATGTCACGGACGATTTCGCCCTTTGGATCGAGTATTACAAAAGATGTGTTGCACTGCATAGCATTTGGCTTGCAGAAAAACCTTGTTTTACCCGCACCAGAGCCACCACATACTAAAATGTTCAGATTCCTGCGGTGCTTTTTCCCGTCCAACCCGATACGGACATTCTGGGTCAAGAGCTTATTAGCTGACGGGTCTTTATCTCGGTACTTCTTATTCAAAGCACCTGCGTTGCCCCATTTCGCAGAGCCGTGTTCCTCACGCCTGCGGTAATTCCTGCGTGTAGAGAAATAAACGCCGATGCCCATAGCGTAGGCAAGCAAAAAAATAAGGACAGTCTTTACGCTGTCCTCACACATCGTTATTTCAAGCGGATTGCCCATCGCCACGGGTATACCTCGGATAATCTCTACAAGACCGCCGCTGACATAGGGTGCTGTCAGCAGGGCAAGCCATACAACAGGAAGTATGCCGCAAACAGTAAGGATTAGGCTCGTTTTCTGGTCATCGTTCCTCATTACACCTGCAATGCACGACCTTAACCTTTTTTGTCGGAGCGTGTGCCACCTTACTTATCAGCTCGTCAACAGGCTCGGTGGGGCGTTCCTCCTGTAACTGCCTTGTACGCAGGGTGTTTAAGGCGTTGATGACGATATTCTTATCGTACTTATCAAGTGCGATATGGTATCGTTCCTCTCTCATAGTCTGCACCTCCGATTAGCGTTCCTGCTCTTTGTTCTTTGCAGGCTTGTTCTTCTCCATACTCTTATACATATCGCTCTGGATTTCGCCCAGAACATCACGCATCGTGCCAAGCTCTCCTTTGAACGCCTGCGTATCCATTTCCGCATACTCTCTGGGAAGTCTGGAAAAGTCAAAACCTCTGGTATCCACGCCGTAACGAGAGCTTACCATATAGGCAACGCAGAAGGAGTTGAAATCGGAAACATCACGGCTCTCGTTGTACTTAAAGTCATAGACCGCCGCCGACACTTCTTTTGCCATACTCACGAACAGCACTTCCTCGGAAAGCCCCTTCTTGACAAAAATGGTCTGCTGAGAGCTGTCATAATAGGCAGGCAGTTCAAGCTCATCGACAGGAACACAGGGTACAGGGCTTGCATCAATCAGAGCCGACACAAGCTCACGCATGGATTTCGGCTCCTGTTCCTGCTGCCTGTCCTTTGCCGAGGTTTCAGAAATGTCATAAACCACTTTGGCATTGTAGGAGATACCCTTTGTCCCGTCCTCACGGGTGTATTCCTTGCTCGGCTCAAGAATAATGATTTTTTGTGCATCCTTGTTCACATAGACACGGCTCGCTTTCCATTTGCTGTACTCTTTAAGCTGCGTTGCTTCGGGCATCTGTGCTGACACCAGAATAGCGTTAGCCACGGAGTAACGGTCAAAGCGACCCTGCACATCAAGATACTGACGGAAGCTGTCGCCGCTTGCCATCATTTCAAAGCAGGTATTGTCAATCAGCTCATAGGCTTCTTTCCGCTGTGCCTGCTTTGCGGCAGCCCATTCCTCTTTATCAAAAGGTCTGTTGCCGCCGCTGAATAGATCATAAATACTCATAGCTGTTTACCTCGTTTCTTTGGATTTTGGTTTCTTTTTCTTTCTCTGGGGCTGTTTATGCTCCGTTTTCCCGTTAGCACTTTTCGCCCTGTCGGAAGCTCCGCTTTTGTCCAGGGCGGAAGTGCCAATCTCTGCTTCCTGCTCCTTGCGGCTCTCCTTGATTTTCCGCAGTTCCTCTCTGACAGAAGGTTTCTCCTTAGTCATAGTAGCCCCCTCTGCGGACTTCTTTGGCTGCTCTGAGGTAGGCTCGGACTGAGGGGATTTTTCTGTCTTTGCCACCGAGGGGTTTGGGGCGTTTTCCTCCTTCTGGACGGGCTTGCCCATAAGCTCGTCAAGCAGCTTGTCTTTCTCCGCCTTTTCCTGCACACCAATCTCTGGCTCTGGCTGACCGTCCTTTGCATCTTTGGATTTCTCGGCTTCCGTCACAATAGAAGCGGTATCCACCGAAGCAAGATTAAAGCGTTCCACGATGCGGCTGATTTTCGATGCGTCCTCGGCACGGGCGATGACATCGACCTCCGCATTGTGGTCTTTGTTTTTCCTGTCTGTGAGGACACAGTAAAGCACACCGTATTTTTTTGCTTCCTGCGTGAACTTCTTTAAGTCGTCACTTTTGACGGTAAAGACTTTCAGCTCCTTGCCAGAACGGAGCATACTTGTCAGCCTTGCTTTGCCTTTGGTTTTCTTTTCTTCTTTGAGAATGGAATACAACAGGATAGCGATGTTCTTCGCACCTGCACCTGTGATTTTGGCAGCGACCTCAAAACCCTCCAAGCTCATTCGGACGATTTGTTCTGCCGCTTCGCCGCCTGTGTTCATTCTTCATCAGCTCCTTTCTTTGCTGTTCTTTTTCGTCTGCCCGTATCGTCTGCAATTTTTCTTTGAGGGTATCACTACGGGCAGCGATGCCCTCGCACATTCTGACCTCCTTTCGGATAATTTTCAGCCGTCCCGAAATATCGGAAAGCTCCGCCTTGACCGCTTCCTTTTCTTCACCGCTTATCCTGCGGGATTTGGAGTAAAGCTCCTTTCGCTTCTGAAGCAGGGCAGACATCTCCGTTTCCAGAGAGCCTTTATATGAACAAAGCTGCTCCGCCGTATCAATGTGATTGTGGCAAAGCAACCTTGTTTCCAGTGTGATGGCTTCCATCTTCATAAGGTCGTCCTTTAGGAGATAATGAAGCCGTGCATAATTTTGTTTTCTGCCTTTTGGCAGGATACCGAGCTTGTAGCAGTAATGGAGATACAGCCCACGCAAGCCGCCCATTTTCTTGGCGTTCTTCAATGAGCCTTTGACCCGATAGACCTTGACCTGCGGCTGTGGCTCTGAAAAGCTCTGGAATTTGACCGCATAGGAATTTTCGCTGATACGCTCCATAATCCTGTCATTGGTGTATTCCTCTCCAAGCTTATAAAGCCGCTTGGGTCTTTGCCAGCCCTTGCCGATAATCGTCCAATACTTGCGGTTGGGGTCAAAGTTTATGCGGTAACCCATTTCTGCCAACTGGCGGTCAAAGTCTTTCAGCGTAAATGATTTGCTGATAGCTTCATCCACCGCTTGTCTGGCAACATTATCCCTCGTGGGTCGCCCCTGCTTTTCGGCTTGGTAAAGGGCGTAGGGCTTTTTCTTGCCGCTTGGGTGTTCGATGACAGACAAGGCGTACTCACGGCAAAGCTCATCGGAACGCTGACGGAGCAGCCGCAGATTTGCTTTGTTGTCGTGGTAGTGCATACCGTCAGCAAAAGAAACAGCGTTCACGACAAAGTGATTATGCAGGCAGTCGGTATTTAGGTGGGTGGCAACGATGACTTGAAATCTGTCGCCCCACATTCGCTCGGCAAGTTTAACGCCGACCTCGTGTGCCTGCTCTGGCGTAACCTCACCGTGCTTGAAGCTCTGGAAACCGTGATAGCAGACAATCTCACTCGTATCGTTCCACTGGACTTTGGCAATCATCATTTCATCTCTGGCGGTGGTCGGGTCACAGTTTATGCCTGTGACAAAAAAACGCTGCTCGGTCTTATCCTTATTAGTAGCGTACTCCATTACATCGACCATCGCCTGCAGGTCGGCTTCGGTGTATTTGGGGTTGGCGGTCTTTTCGGGATTTTCGGCATAGTCGATTGGGTGGTCGAGCCTGCCACGCACATCCCATATCTCGCAGACCGCCATTACGATGACCTGCGTGGAAGCAGATACCTTTTGCGAATGTCAATCTGAAATTCGTGCCATTTCCTTGCTTCCACACGGAGCATCGGGGCATCCACAAAACCGAGGGCGTTTGCCTTAACCGCAAGCTGATTGATACGGTTGCCAATGGCGGACAGCTCACGCATCATTTTATAGAACTCTGGGTCGGGCTTCTCGCAGAGCTGATAGCCCCTTACCATTTCTCTTAAAAAGGCTTCTTTTGAGCGACCCGATTTTCGCACAAGCTCATTAAGGTGTTCGGCTTCCTCCTCAGTCAGACGGAAAAGTATCTGCACATTTCTTTTTCGCATTGTCCACTTCCTTTCTCTCGGAAAGTCTGTTTATCTGCAAGCAGCACATACACGCAATGCCGAACAGACCACCGAGCATTGTGCCGATAATGAAAAATAAGAACTCACTCATTCTTGAACTCCTTTCTGTTCTAACGGGGTATTAGGGGCTGACCCCTAACAAGCGAATTTGGCTAACCAAATTCAGTGCTTGGTAAGACATCTCATTCTTCGCAATCGTCCTCATACATACCCTCACTGCACACAGGGCAGAAGTACGGGCAGTCCGAACAATCTTCATTTTCCTGTAGTGTATTCTCGCCCGCACCGTCAAGACCGTCCTCTCTCTGCTCGGTAATATCGGCTTCACCGCAGACAAAATCATCATCGGTAAAGTTGATAAGGTCGGTATCGAACAGGATAATTTTTGTCTTTTCCTTTGCCTGTTCGGGGCTTTCCGCATAGACGCAAACGGTCTTTCGGTAATGGGCAGTAAGGGTTACATCATACTTTTTCAATGGTTCATTCCTCGCTTTCAGCATTAAATTTTGATTTGGTTTCGGTGTCTTTCTGGGGAAAAACTGCTATACAATCAACGGGCATCACTCCTTTCACGCTTGGGCATAGGTCTTGCAATTTTCAGATAGGACAACAAAAAATCGTTGAAGTCCTTGCCGACAGGCGGTGGATCATCAACGATTTTGTAGTCTTTCTGCAACAGTTCTTTCAAAGTAGCGGTACAAAGCCTGCCTACCTTATCATTATCCAGATGCAGAACTATGGTCTTAATTTGTGGATTGGCACTCAAAAAAGTTGTGAGAGCTATGGGGATTTTGCTGTCCTTCATCTCTTTCTTTGGCTGATACACGCCCGATAAAGAGAGGAAACTTTCCGATTTGTAGTCCTTGCCCTCGCATTTCAGATAAGTGGCATAGGACAGTAAATCAATAGCAGCTTCAAATAAATGCACGGTATCCGCAGGCTTCTTTGCCAGAAGTCGGAACGAATACCGCTTGTCGCTGCCCGATGCGTCCTGCTTGAAAGTGCTGCCGAGAGTGCCTCGCAGGGCGGCATATTTCGGTGTTCCGCTTTCGTCTTTGCCGATAAAAACAGCATTGTGATAATCGGCACTCTCATAGAGCGTGCCATCTGAGATACACTCCTGTATGAGCTGATGGTCAATACCACGCCCGAAAAGATACTGTATCACTCTGTTACAATCCTTATTTTTTGGCGGCAGGAGCAGAACTTTCGGCTCATCTTTCTTGGGAGTAGGGGGTGGCTTCCAGTCCGCCATAGTCTGTCCCGTGAGAATTTCCACGGCTTCCACAAAGTCATATTCCTTGACTTTGATAAGATAATCGAGGGCAGAATAGCCGCCGAAACCTCTCGACCACCAATACCATTTGCCGTTGGAAATCTTTAAGCTGTCGTGTTCTGCTGTACAGTACACATTGCTTGTGCCTTTGACCTTAACGAGATTGCTCGGCTCAAACTCCCGCAGATAGGATAACAGGTCAATCTGTCGTACCCGTTCAAGCACATCAGGGTCAATCTGCACATAGGGTCGGTTAGTTCTCAATGGATAAAATCACCTCCTGAAAATAGAAATAGCCGAGGGCTTTCGTTAAATGAAAACCTCTCGGCTATGTAAAATATAGTTCTTTTAGAATGAAAAAAGCATCCCTTTTTCTGTTGCGATATTATAAATCCATTTGTTACCCGTAGGGCTTACCAAATTACTAATATTCGCAATTTCCTTAATTGTTTTTTCTACAAACTCTGAATTATGCAACTTATAATTTTTTGCAAAGCAATCGCAGCACTCCTGCATTTTTGCATCGGCAGGTGGAAAAAGAGCCATTGGAACATCTTTTGCATCTAAACGACCCTTGATATTACCTCCCGATATTAGGCTTGCATTACCGTCACGCCCTTTACCTGCTATGAGAAAATAGAACGGCAAAGCTAATATAGCATCACAATTTGTATCGGCTACTCGCTTATAAAATGCTTTTATAATATCAAGTAAATCATCGGTAGTTAGGCAATCTTTATTTGTCGCCTTGTTCAAATCTATTGAAATAGCCTTTTCAATAGCTGCGTTACCTGCACTTGAAAAAGCTAAATGGTCATTTATCATAAGGACTTTGTCTAAATCATCTGACAAAGTTTTCCCGTCAATACTTGACCCTCGCTTATCGCCTGCAATAATTATACGGTTATTTTCTTTTATTCCAAAGATAACACTCATAAACTGTCACCTCCTTACTGATTTAAAAATCATACCACATTTTTATGAATTTTTCCACCTCTGCGGCTATGTAAAAGCGGCATCAGCTCCACGCCAATGCCGCCGTTCTCGGTTATAAAATTCCTGCCTTTTTGAGATACCCAACGCTGTCATAGCACCCTCTGAAATAGATTGCTTCCTGCTGCATATCGCTGAGCCTGTTCCGAAGCTCCAAAACTTCTATCAAAGCCTTACACTCCTGCTCGGATAAATCGCTCGGCTTTTCCGTATCCAGAGCCTCCATCACTTTTGGATACTCCTTGTAGAGTTCCTCTATCCTTTCCTCTATGGAACGGTATTCTGGATTTTCTTTGGGCAGCTTTGCGATAACGGAGCTTAGATATTCAGCAAAGATGTTGCTATGCACATCAACAAAGGTTTCAAATCTGAAATTATCAAGCACACCTTTCACCTCCGACATTTACTAATCTACACCTATTATACTTCCCAGAAATCAGCAATACAAATATGCAAACCGCATTATCTCTCCCGACTTGCACATTTTCTTTCGGGCTGTTCTTCTGTCTGCTCTGGCTCAGTATCCATAACGGAAGTATCTTTTTCATTTAGATTCAGCTCAATGTTAAGAGCGTTCAGCCGTTCTGTTTTTTCTTTCAGCTCATCTTCAAAGGCAAAAGGCTTCTTGATTTCCTCCTTTGCGGTTTCAAGCTGTACGATAGTTTCCGCCTTTTTGGTCTTGGCAGCTTCCAGTCTAGCAGGGAGCTTTGACAGCTCGTTTTCAATTCGGGTCAGATTTCCGAGGGCATCAGCACCTAAATCCACCTTATGCTTTGCCTTTCCGCAGAGGTTCATACAGTAATGGGCATTGACAGTATCATAATAAATCTCCATTCGGAAACCTCGGTAGCTGCCGATTTCGGTAGGTGCGGACATCGGATAATCCTTGCAGATTGCAAGGAGCATCTCGCCTGCGTCTGCCTTTTCGGTGTAGGTCATACCTTTTAGGGTCATCGGGCAGAACTTATCCTCACCCTGCGGCTTGTGCTGCTCGGCAAATGCTGCATCATTTTCATAGCCTGCAATGCGTTCCTCATACTCCTTAATGGTCTGGGGATAGTATTTCAGCACCCTGTCCTCAAGGTCGTAATGTTCGGAAAGATAACTCTGCTTTAACACTCGAAGCTTTGATACCTGTATATCCAAATCCATCTTTTCCTTAAAACGGGCATCGCCTGTGGCAAGCATTTTAACCTCCGCAAAGGACAGGGCAACCTCGTCCACATCTTCAGCAGAACGGACAGGGCTTTTGCTCGTCATTATCTGGCTGATAAATTTCTGCTTGCTCTCCACCAACTGATAGAGGTAGGCATCAAAAGTTTGCTCTGTCACATAACGGTAAACCTCCACCTCTGGGAACATATTGCCCTGCCTTTCAATACGCCCCTGCCTTTGTTCAAGGTCGGAAGGACGCCACGGACAATCAAGGTTATGGATTGCTATGAGCCTGTCCTGCACATTCGTACCTGCTCCCATCTTAGGAGTAGAGCCGAACAGCACACGGACTTCGCCGCTTCTGACCTTGCCGAACAACTCTTTTTTCTGTGCATCGGTGGTCGCTTCGTGAATAAAGCATATCTGCTCCGCAGGGATACCACGGGCTATCAGTTTCTCCCTCATATCGTCATAGACATTGAAAGTACCGTCATTTTTCGGGGTGGACAGGTCGCAGAACACAAGCTGTGTCGCTTTGGTATCGGCGTGTTCCTCCCAGATACGGTACACATTATCCACGCAGGCATTGACTTTACTGTCTGGGTCATCTGGCAGCATCGGGTCAATCATTCTCTGGTCAAGAGCCAGTTTCCGTCCGTCATTGGTTATCTTGAGCATATTGTCGATGTTTGGCTCGACAAGCCTTGCCCTGACTTTCTCAGCCCGCTTCGCAAGGGAAGCTACCATCTCAGTCTGCATCTCGCTCGGCTTGGTCTTAATATTGTGGTAATTGACTTTTGGCACGGGGAGCTTTAGCATATCGGCGGTCTGAATATCCGCCACCTCACGGAACATCTGCATCAGCTCTGGCAGGTTATAGAACTTGGCAAACCTCGTCTTGGCTCGGTAATTCGTGCCTTCGGGTGCTAATTCCAGAGCTGTAACCGTTTCTCCAAAGGTAGAAGCCCAACTGTCAAAATGCTGCAAACCGTTCTGTGCAAGGGTGTCATACTGCAAGTACCTCTGAACGGAGTACAGCTCAACCATTGAATTGCTAACAGGCGTACCCGTTGCGAAAACCGTGCCACGGTTGCCCGTGATTTCGTCCAAATAGCGGCACTTCATAAAGAGGTCGCTTGATTTCTGGGCTTCGGTCTGGGCGATACCGCCTATATTCCGCATCTTGGTGTAGAGGTACAAATTCTTATAAAAATGGCTCTCATCAATGAAAAGCCTGTCAACGCCGAGCTGTTCAAAGTCGATAACCGTATCCTTACGCTTGGTGTCGTTGAGTTTTTCGAGCTTCGTCTTGATTGCCTTTCGGGTTTTCATTAGCTGTTTGACCGTGAACTGCTCTCCTTTGGAAGCCTGCACATCGTCAATGCCACGCTCAATATCATCAAGCTGCTTTTCCAACTGCTCCCTCTGGCGTTCTATGCTCATCGGGATTTTTTCAAACTGCGAATGCCCGATAATGACTGCGTCATAGTCGCCTGTGGCAATCCTGCCGCAGAACGTCTTGCGGTTTCCCGTTTCAAAATCCCGCTTTGTTGTCACAAGTATATTTGCACTCGGATAGAGCCGCAGATACTCGGAAGCCCACTGACCGACAAGATGATTTGGCACAACAAACATGGATTTCTGGCATAAGCCGAGCCATTTGCTTTCCTGTGCGGCGGCTACCATTTCAAAGGTTTTGCCTGCTCCCACCTTATGGGCAAGGAGCGTATTGCCGCCATAAAGGATATGGGCGATGGCATTGACTTGATGGGGTCTTAGTGTGATTTCTGGGCTGATACCTCCGAAAGTGATATGGCTTCCGTCATACTCACGGGGTCGCACAGAGTTAAAAGTGTCGTTGTAATAACGGACAAGGCGGTTTCGCCGTTCTGGGTCTTTCCATATCCAATCCTGAAACGCCTGCTTGATGGCTTCCTGCTTCGCCTGTGCCGCCGTAGTTTCCTTTGCATTGAACACCGCTTTTTTATTGCCGTGTTCGTCATACACATAATCAAAGATACGGGTATCACGCAGATTTAAGGTGTCCTCAATAATGCGATAGGCGGAAGCTCTTTTCGTACCATAAGTGCTGTCCGCCTTTACATTCCCCATATCGGAGCTTTTATTCTCTATGAACCAGTCTCCGTTTATCGGGGTGTATCGTACCTTTAATCTGCCTGCGGCATAGCTTGACGGAGTTAAAAGCTCCATCACAAACCGCTGTATATCGTCCTGCGGTATCCAAGTCGCACCCAGACGGACAGAGATTTCCGCCGCCGAGAGGTCTTTGGGAATGACCTTTTTCAAGGCATCCACATTGACTGCAAGCTCTGGGTCATTCTTCGCAGCAAGCTCCGCAACCGTCAGCTTGTTTCGGACATTTCCCGACAGATACTCGTCTGCGGCTGCATAGGAAACAGGCTCACAGTTCGGTACTTTGAAGATAACACCTTGTAAATCCTGCACAAGCTCAGCCTGCGTTTTGCCTGTGAGCTGCTCCATATAAGGCAAATCAACACGGGCTTTCTCCCCGATAGAGAGGGCAAGGGCTTCACTTGCTGTTTCAACCGAAGTTACTTCTCGGTGGGGCTTGATAGTCCGCTTCGTGAACATATCCGCCTTCCGTTTGAAGTTGCCCTCATCATCAAGCACCTCCAGAGAACATAAAAGGAAGTAGCTCTCATCTGAAGCAAAAGCAAGATAGTTTCCTCGGCTGTTGATTAGACCGTATTTTGCGGTATAAACATCATACAGACGGTTGAGGTTTTCCTGCTCGGTGCATATCATTTCCTCTGGGTAATCCTCGGTCTGATACTCAATGAGCTTACGCACACAGTCACGGATTTGGATAAGTCCCTTAATGCGATTTTCTGCGGTCATCGACACAGAAGCAGGTTGCATACGGTCATTCTCTCGGAAATAAACCCTGCCGTCCACCAGAGTAAAAGAGAAGTTACGCACATTCGGGTCAGCAGGAACGGAAAGCTCCTGCTCATCGGAGATTTCATCAACCCCATTATCAAGCTCTGGGATTTCGCCGTTTATCCGCTGAACTGCATTGGACAGAAGCTCGGAAAGTGGTATATCCTTACGGGCTTTACAAACAGGCTCAAAAGTACCAAAGCGTGTGCTTTCCATCTTTATTTCGCCCAACACCATTTCGGGGTGTTCGACAAAATATCTGTTCATCGTAATACCGTTTTCGTCCGTATCAAGGTGTACCCAGTCTGGCTCTATATCCATCACTCGGTCACGCTTTTGCAGGATAAGAATATCGCTCGTGACCTCCGTGCCTGCGTTTGCTTTAAAGGTGTTGTCTGGCAGTCGGATAGCACCTAAAAGCTCGGCTCTCTGGGCAATATACTTGCGTACCTCTGGGCTTGCTTTATCCATCGTACCCTTTGAGGTGATGAACATCACAACGCCGCCGGCACGGACTTTATCCAGAGCCTTTGCGAAAAAGTAGTCGTGTATGAGGAACTTCTGGGCGTTGTATCGGCTGTCATTGACCCTTATCTCCCCAAAAGGCACATTGCCGAGGACTACATCAAAATGGTCGTCTGGGAGATTCGTTTTCTCAAAGCCCTCAATGGCAATGTTCGCTTTTGGGTAGAGCTGCTTTGCAAGCCTGCCTGTGAGAGAGTCGATTTCCACGCCGTGGAGCTTGCTGTTTTGCATACTTTCGGGAAGCAGACCAAAGAAATTGCCTGTCCCGCAGGACGGCTCCAAGATATTTCCCTGTGAAAAGCCCAGGCGGTCAAGTGCGTCATACATCGCCTTGATAACAACAGGCGGCGTATAAAAAGCGGTCAGCGTTGACTCCATAGCGGCACGGTATTCCTCTGGGGATAGGCTGGCATATAGCTCCTTAAATTCCTCCGCCCACGCTGCATTGTGTTCATCAAATGCCATAGAAAGACCGCCCCAACCGACATACCGAGACAGGACTTCCTGTTCTTTGGGTGTGGCAAGGCGGTTTTCTATTTCAAGCTCGTGCAGCAGGTTGATTGCCGCCATATTGTTACGGAACTTTTCTTTTGCTCCGCCGACACCGATGGCGTCATCGGTAATACGGAAATTATGACGGTCTGTGGCAGGAGCTTCTGTTTTTTCTTCGGGTGGTAATTCGGTTTTTTCCTGTTCCAATAGCTTTTGGATATATTCGATTTTCTCCACTCGGTTTATCGGAAAACCCACATTGTTCTGGAATGTGATGTCACGCAGGGACACATCGCCGCTGATTTTCCCGATGCTCTCAATAAGATATTTACGGTTGTCTATGATGATTTCCCTGCCTATGAGGTCGTCTGTGGATTGCTCCGTTTCAATGGCAGGAGCTTCTGAGCCATTCAGTTTATCGGCATACACCTGTGGTTTTTCTTCGGCTTCCTCGGCTGTCCTGTACCAATCACTTTCGGTAGCCATAATCTCATCAAGGAGCTTCTCGTCCTCTTGGGTCAGCTCGGTGTGCTGTTCCAAGAATGGGATAAACTCATCTCTGCCACGGAGCAAGCTTTCTCGGTCATCTCCATATAGCTGTTCGCCCTTTGGCGATAAGGCATAATCGTAAAAATTCTTAATGTGGGCAATTAAATCGCCCTCACCATCGCCAATATCAAACCGCCCTTCATAGTTAAATTCCTCGCCGCCGATAACAGCCTTGATAACAAAATCTGTCTTGTGATACCACCCGATATTTTTATCGCCCTCACGCTCACGGTGCTGTTTCTCGTCCAAAATACCAAGCAACTTATTACCCAGAGCAAAGCTCAAATCCGTATAGCGGTCATTAAGCTGTCTGTCATAAAAGGCAGGGTGTTCGGAAAAACCGATAGAAAACTGTATTCCGTCCTGCTTTTTCTCGGACGGTGCTTCTGTCCTCTGTTTCTCGGTTACGACCACCTTCAGATGGTCGTTTGCAGGATTTTCCGTTAGCTTTTCTTCAAAGTCGGCTCGGCTGTATTCCTGCCCCAAGATAGGGAACTCGGCATTTTGCAGATAGACCTTTTCCTCGGTAAGTGTTGCAATCTCATATTTATCCGCACCGATATACACCACATCGCTCTCATTGTAGAGGTAGCAAAGTGGGTACAGCTCCCTTAATTCCTCGGTAAACTTCCACCCATTACTACGGCTGAAAACTGAGGTCGTTTTCCATTGTACCTGTGCAAGAAAGTCTATGAGCTGTTGAACAGTTGAGGGGTCGGATAAGTGCTGTTCCATTTGCTCGGCGGTAACATCTGCAAGGTCGCCTCGTCCCACAACAGATAACAGGTCTTTTTCGTACCTGTCCAAGTCACGGATAAAGTCAGATAGCCGCAAAGCAAGGGTATCCCGTTTGTCGGCAAGCGGCAAGTCACGGTGGGCGTCAATAAAACGCTGCCTTGCTATTTTCCTCTGGGTGTCAATCTCATATTGGGGAGCTGACACGCTCTCCAGATAATCGGCATAATGGTCTTTTTCTTTCGGATTAAGATAGCGGTTATCCTTAATCAGCTCACGCAGACGCTTTTCAACCTGTGACCATTTCAACACAAGGTCGTGATTGGTATAAGTGCCGTTTCGGTCAATGGCAAGACCTTTGCTGTCATGCCAAGAATGACCGCTGAAACCATCGGGGAAGATGTGCGTACCGCCGCCCGTTCCATACTCATTTTTAAGGAATTCAATATTTTTCTGTCTGTCCTCGCCCTTTTGGAATTGGCGGTAGATGCGGTATTTTCCGTCCGCAACGCCACTGCCTTTCTGAAGCACGGAGTCAATATCTTCTTTGGAAATAGCAAAAGCAGAGGCATTTTCGTCCTCTGCTTTTGCTATCATTTCGATTTGTTCATCTACGGTTGGAAGATTGACCCTAACCTCATCCTCTTTGGCAACGCTTACTTGTAAATCAGTTCGGTCAGTATCACTTCCTCCGCTTGGCTGCGGATGTTGTTCATCAGTCCGACCCACTGCATCGGTGCTTTCTCTTTCAGTTCCTCTGTCACGCCCTGCTCGGCTGAGAGCTGCTTCGTCAGAAGCTCCAAACTCTGGAGTGCTGTCTGCTCTACCTCGTGCAGATGCCCGTTCAGCCTGCCCGATGTCAGCAGATTGAGATAGGTCACTCGCTTGTGCTTCTCCAGATAATCCCTGTGCATCAAAGCGTACCTGCCAAGCGGAAGCTCTGGCTCTGTCGGTAATGTTAGGTCGGGAATAAGATAATCCCCCTGTCTGCTGTAAGTGATTTTGCTCATTGTATTCGCTCCTTTCGGGTTGTTGTCTGCCTTTATCATACTGAGCCTGCGTTCTTTGTGCAAAGGTGCGATTCTGGTCTTTTTCCGCCATTTGCACATTTCGGATAGACTGTGAGATTTCCCGTAACGCCATTTCCGCAATATCGCTCGTGGCAACGCCGATGGCGTTTATCGTTGCAGGGGTATTGAAATTTACAATATCCGCAAAATCATCACGGTCAAAAAACTCATTCGTATCCAGACCGCAGCGGCTGATCAGCATAAAAGCAACGCTGTTTGCTGCCAGCCGCCTGTAAATGACTTCTATATTAAAGTCGTCCAGTTCTTCCAAAAAGCTGTCTTTCGTGCAGTCCTTTAACTGAGAAAAATAGTCTTGCAGATTGTCCTCCACGGCGTTCTTTGCCGTTTCCATTAGGGCAGAAGCAAGGTCAGTGCTTTCCACATCTCCAAACCTGTCCGAGAGCCTTTCCATAACAGCCTGCTCGTATCGCTCATCCATCTGCCATATCGGAACAGGGCGGCTGCCATAATAGCCCTCGTGGGTGTCGGACACATCAAAATAGTATTTCAGCGTATTCCTGCGACCTTTCGGGTCAAATACGGCAATACCCTTGCTGTCCTTATTGACCCAACGCTTGAACTGCCTGTTCCAAGTTTCGAGCTTCGCAACGGCGACAGCATCGGGGCGTTGGGCGTATATTAAAAGCTGTTCGTCATAACGGCATTTATAGTTGCGGCAGGCAGAGGACAGAAAGCCTTGCCACGCCTGCGGATTTTTTGCAACCGCAACGCCTGTACGCCGATACAGCTCTGTGATTAGCTGATACTTCGCAGCCATTCAACCTACACCTCCTTATCGTTTCTGTTTCAAATATTTCTGTTTACTCACTCCGCATCACCGCCAAGAAAAGAAATGATCTTGTTCGATTTAATGCTCTTTTGCAGGTCATTGATGAGGGTAATATCCCCAACCGTGATGCCCTGCATAGAAAGAATATCGTCCATAGTCATAGCGGCAATCGCCTTTTCATCGGTAAAACCTGCTTCCAAGACCTTATTCAAGACCTTGACGGCTTTCTGATTAACAGCCATATTCTAAATCCTCCTTATCGTTCTAAATCCTTGTGCTTCGGTGTTTTCTGCGACGTTTGTTCCGCAGGTTTCGGCTCATAGGTCGCCCCGTTTTTCTGCATACGCTCGGCAAACTCGCAGATGTGGTACAGATTGCTGCCGACTTCGGTATGGTATTCATCAATGAAGCGGCAGGGATACTCCCGTTTCTCTCCCCAAGAGGTTGTGACAATGACCTTTCCGCCGTCTGGGATACGGAACAGTTCTTTATATTGAGGGTCAATAAATCGGATACCTTGTTCTGCTTTCTGGATATGCTTATCAAGCCATTCCTTCACATAACAATAGCAGTAAAAATTATAGTCGCCTTTGGCGGGATTGCACCGAAGCAGAAAAGCGTGTTTCTCCGTATCCACACGGAAACCGTACTCCGTACAATAGTTACCCTTGATAGCACTTTCGGGAAAATGCCTTGCAAACGCACTCATATCATAGCGGTTATGCAAAAGCCCTTTATCCTCCCGTAAAGCATTGATGACCGTATCAAGGTCTGCCTTAAATTCGTCAGATTTCCATTGTGGTCTAGTATCAAACCAAGTGGTGTAAAAGCCATAGCCCGTCGTGGCAAAGTCACCACGCAGATGCCCGATAGTGCCTGTCTGCCCCTCAAGCTGCATACTTTGGGCATAGGTGTATTTCTGTTCTGTCGGGGTTAAAGGTCTTGTCTTTATTTCATTACTCATTCGGCTGCTCCTTTCTTTCCTTTTTCTCTTTCTGCTCGTCTAAAATCTTGCGAATACAGACATCGCAGAAAATAACTGACCCATCCTTATATCGGGGATAAGGACAGGTCGTGCAGTCATATTTTATTTTATCGCTCACGGTCATCACCGTTTTTCTCCTTCTGGGAAGGCTGATTATAGGGCATACGGCACTCTGACTGGTATCGTTCATTCAGCTTTTGCCGTGCAGCATCAAGCTCATTCGTGTAATAACCCCAGAAATAATTTGAGCCGCCCTTGCAGTACCAACACACATAAGGATTGGGTGCGTTGGGATTGTGACCGATGACAAGCTCTGTACTCCCGATAGTACAGCTCTCGATGATTTCATAGTTCTGATTGGAGCGTTTTTCTTCGTCCATAAGCACCTCTCTATTCTTTGGCATAACGCCGATAGGCTTTTTCGCCCGTGGCTCTCATTTTTTGCACAGGGTGACTCCCTGCAAGCTCTGGATGCTGTGCCTGCAGCTTGCGGCGTGTCCTGCTGACGCTCTCAAAACTCGGCAGACCGAGATATTTGTGCTGCGTCATTATCTCTGCAAGCGGCATTGCCCCTGCATCCTTCAGACAGGCATTACAAAGTGCAAGATACAGCACCATATCGTCATTTCTGGCATCTTCATTCTTTTCCAGAACAGCTCTGACTTTCTTTTCAATGGTTTTTAGGTTTCTCATCTTTACCTCCATAAAGGAAAGGGCGGCATCTTTCAGCCGCCCCAACCACTTACTTATTCTTTCTGTTACGGATATTCAGCCATACCGCCGCACCCACAATGAACACGACAAGCACGATTGCGATAATGGTTTTAGCGTCCATCAATTAGTCCTCCTTTTTCTTCTTTCTGTTCTTATAGCTGACAAATCCGAGAACGCCCGCACCGACAACAGACAGAGCTGCAAGGCTTACCCATAAGCCCAGATTGAAGTCATCGCCTGTTTTCGGGGTATCCCTGAACTCATTGTGCATCTGCACGATAGCCGTAGCGTCCACCTTGACCGTTGCCTGTTTATCGGCAGGCAGGATATATCCTGCGGAAGCCTTGTCACTTACTTCGGATACGGTATAGTCGCCAATCCGCAAGCCCTCAATCACGATTTCTCCGTTCTTATCTGTCTTAAAGGTTTGGTCATAGTCCACGCCTGTCACACGGAAAGAGAAGCCCTCCACCTTACCGTCAGAGGAAGTCTTTACAATTTTAAGAGAGCCTTTCTGTGCTGCATTGATAAATCCTACACCCGCCTTATTTTCCACGGTGTAGGTCTTGCCGTTCTCCTCAACGGATACGGAATACACATTTTCATCAAGTACAAAGCCTGTCGGAGCTTTGGTTTCCTTTACCAGATATTTGCCGTAGCGGAGTTCACTCATCTGGTAAACGCCGCCGTCAAGTTCTTTCATTTCGCCAAGCAACGTATCGTCTTTATCCAGTTTCCCATCGCCATTAGTATCGGAGTAAACCTCAAATACCGCACCAGACAGCTTGTTGTCGGGATAATCCTCATCAACCTTTGTCAAAGCGATGTTGCCCTTAATGAAGTAGTTGACAAGTTCGATTTCCACAACTTCGTCCACCTTGCCTATAGTCACGGCGATTTCTTCCTCGGAGAGTACATATCCCTTCGGGCTTTCGATTTCACGGATTATCCAAGTTCCATACGGCACTTTGGCAAAAGAAAAACTACCATCATCTTTTGATGTGGTAGCGGCAATCGCATTTTCCTTTGTAAACTCGGTAGTTCCTGTCTTAAAGATACCGATAACTGCACCTCCCAGAGCCTTTCCGTCCTCATTAGATTTCTTACCGCTTACAGAGCCGTAAATAATGTCATTTGTGATAGCTTCGCCCTCATTGGCTGTGATGCGGACAGTTTCGGTATCCTGTCCTGCGTATTCAAAAATAACAGGATATTTTGCATCGCTGACAATATATGTGGAGTTGGTCGTGATTTCCTGCACATAATAGCTGCCCATCGGCAGGTCGCTGATAGCTTTCCCGTGACCGCTTTCATCAAGGGAAATGACCTCAATCAGACCGTCCGCAGGAATGGTCTTTCCATCTGCGGCTGTGAGTTCCTCCGCCGCATACAAGCCAAAGGTCACATCAAAGATTTCCCCGTTCTTGCCAATGCCATAGGCTTCATCAATGGCAAGGCTCTTGATGAGGTCGATTTCAACACGCTGTCTCTCATTATAGAAAGAAGTACCCGTTTCCGTTACATCAACATTCTGTCCTGCATACACAAGCTCAACAGAATGGACTTCCTCATTCAGCACCATTCCATACGGAGCTGTGATTTCCTTAACCTCATATTTTCCGAGATACAATTCTTTGGATTTTGCTGTACCGTCCTTTCCTGTCGTAACGGTATCCACAACCTCGCCCTTTTTGGCTCTGACCGTTCCGTCCAGAGTGACAATATCCTCGGCTGCGGTAATCTCATAGACTGCACCCTCAAGACCTCTGACAGAGAAAATCGGCTGATACAATCCCTTATCGCCTGCCACGGAGCTGAATACCTCGCCAGACTTTTCTACTGTAATTGTACCTTTCTGTGCCATATTGGAGCGTACTACCTCAATAACGGTAATGCCGCTTTCTTCCTCGGAATTTTCCTGCACCACATCAAAATAAATAGGCTCGGAATTTAAGACATACCCATACGGGGCTTGCACTTCCACGAGGGAATAGCCTTTGCCGTATTCCAGCGTCTGCGGTGTGATAAGGTCGCCGTCTGCCGTAGTATAGAAGGTGTCAATGGTCGTCACTTCGGGATAAGTGAAAGTCATAGTCACAAGGTTTCCATTTGGGTCGTAAATCTGGAAGCCTGCACCTGCATACGGGATTGTATTACCTGTTTCCACATCTTTCTTTACGATTTTGATATAGCTCTCAAAGTTAGCGTTGTTGATAAGGTAGCGGTAGGTCTGACCGTCCTTGCTGATAAACACATCAAAATCTTTCATCAGTTCACGTCCCTCCCAACCAGAGGTCTGACGGACGGTATAAATGCCATACGGAATATCCTTTGTCTGGGCAAAGCCGTTCTCGTCACAGGTCAACACATCACGCTCGGTTTCCTTTGCATTTTCATAGCTGCCTGCGGATTTGAGGAACACTTCAAATACCGCACCTTCTTCAGGTGTTTCAATCTGGGTTTCTCCGTTGTCCGTATGCTTGATGATTGCGATATTGCCTTTGATGACCTGTTCATTCACATCGTTTGCGGTACTGTTCAGCTCTACCGTGTATAACTCTGGTTCTGCACCTACCTTGTGGATTGCAGTATCCAGAAGATACCCCTCGGACGGGCTGATTTCACGGACAGTCCAATCATTATCACAGATATAATACTTGGTCGTAAACTGACCGTTTTCATCAGTCGTGTAGGTGTCAATCAGTTCCTCACCCTTATAAATGCCGTAAACCGCACCCGCAAGAGAAGCGTCGCCCTGCGGAGAACCTGTTTCTGCATCGGTCTTTGTCACAGTCACTTGGAATTTCTTCAATACATTATCGAAGCTGCGTTTTGTGACCTTGTTCCATTCAATCGGAGCTGTCTGGGAAGCAGGAACGACATAGCGGACTGCGGTATCCACTTCCTCAACCACATACGGGGTATCGCCGCTGATAAGGACATTTTCAAACTTTGCCAGACCGTTTTTATCAGTCACGGCATACTCGTCAACAGGCAAGCCGCTTAAAGATGTGCCGTAAAGGTGGAATTTCATTCCCTCCACCAGATTGTCCTCGGAAGTCTTGACGATTTCCAGACTGCCACGCTTCAAAGTATTGCTGAAGGTCACAGTAGAGGTTTTTCCTCCAATAAGGGTCACGGTCTGGGTTTTCTGCGGCTCATAACGGTCAATGGACTGTTCTGTGACGGTATAAGTGCCAGGGAATAATCCCTCCACGGAGACAGAGCCGTCCTTTCCTGTCTTAACTGTCTTATTGAAGTTATCACCTTTGATTGTAAAAGAGATACCCTCCACAACTCCGTCCTCAGAAGTCTTTTTGAGGGCAATCGTGCCTGTCGGCGTTTCGATATTGATATATGCAGACACGGTATCAGCATTCTCCACACCTGTTACCAAATCCTGCAAGTTCGGGTCGCCATAGGCAATGAGCTTTGCACTGCTGCTGACAGTCGGCACATTGTTCCTCTTTGCCGTAATGCGGACAGAACCGCTGATAGCTACGGTGGAGCTGATTGTCAGCTTATTTCCAGACTTCGATACACTCACATTGCTGTCAGAGCTTGAAAAGCTGTAATCGGAAAGGACGCCGTTGCTGTCCGTCAATGTGATGCTGTACTTTCCGTCCTTGTAGGCAAGCTCCTTTGTGATGTCATTCTTACCGCCCGACATAAAGCTCGGAATGGTGTTATGCTCACGCAGCATTGCAACAATCTGGTCATACACTGCCCTTGCTCCGCTGTTGGCATAATTTGAACCGAAGTGCAGGCTGTAAACGGTGGTGCTTGTCTGGTTATATGAGCCTGTGGCTTCACGGCAGCCTGTGACAAACTCCCATACGAGGGTCTGCGTGGCAAGCCATTTTTCATCATCACTTCCCGACAGATTATTTCGGTTGCCCTGATACCCATAGAGCAGGGCAAGTCCAACCGCCTTTTTCTGATTGGCTGAAAGGGCGTTCCAAGTATCAGAGGAAGCCTTTTTCAAGGTGTTTCCTGTTTTCAGCGGTACTCCCGGCTGAATACAAAATGCATTCTCTCCGTCCACAAACATACGGTACTTGTAATTTCCCGTTCCGCCTGCGGTATAGCCGCCGATATTCGCACTGGAATTGTACCTCATCGCATTACCGTTGCTGTCATAGGTGTGGGAAAAGGAAATCGTCCCGATGTCACCCGCAGCAAACGCCGTCGCAGGCATTATGGATAATGCCGTGACCGCAGCCATTACAAAAGCCGCAGCCTTTTTGAATAATTTAGGGATTTTCATAGTTACCTCCTGTAATTTGGATTGAATATTTTGCCTTACTGACCGAAAAAGCTGCCCGTTATGGACAGCTTAAAGTATTTCTTTTCTCGGATAGTTACTGGCAGTAGTTAGGGGGTGAGGTGTGGAGAGGGGGAAGCCAAAATAATGGCTATCCACTCAAAAAGGCAGACCTCGCCCTCGGTGTGTGGCTATCTCTCGTGAGCCTTGTTCCGCTGCAAGTGTCGGTTATAAAACTCCAACGCTTTGACAACAAAATCCGTTTCCTGCCCTCTGGGAACAGTCTTGGGAATGAGCTTGGTTATCCTCTCGTCACGGAAAGCAGATTTTTCCTTCTGGTTGGGCTTTTCTTCCTCCATAATGGACTGGATAACCTCGGAAGTGAGCTTGCCGTCTTGGTTATACTTCTTCATTTTGATAGCCTGTGCCAATGACGGGGTAGCATCGTTGTACTCCATTGCTTCAAGCAGGGTGTATTGCTGTTCCTCGGTCAGATAGGAAATTTCAACCGCAGGACGAAAAGCAATCTGCCTTTCATTTACCATTTGCAGGATTTCGGGCACAAGCTCCGTTAGACGGATATAGCGGAAGATTTGATTTTTGCTTTCACCGACTTTTTCGGCAAGTTCATCACTTGAAGTAGCGAACTCAGAATTATTACCCACTGGGGAATAATTTTCTTTTGCGGGTCTGCCTGCCTGTCGTTTCATAGCTTCCAACCGCATTTTATACGCAAAGGCTTTTTCACTTGGTAGAATAACGGAGCGTTGGAGATTACTTTCCACCATCACAATAATGGCTTCGTCACGGGTAAGCTCTTTAACCTCGCATTTCAGCGTTTCAAGCCCCGCAAGTTCACAAGCCTTTTTTCGCCTGTGACCGCTGATAAGCTCATACCGTCCGTCCTCTTTTAAGCGAACTGTCGCAGGGGTCATTACACCGTTTCGCTTGATACTCTCGACAAGCTGTTCCATATCCTCGTCCATTAAAACCTTGAACGGGTGGTCTGGAAACTCGTCAATCTCCGATATGGGAATATCCCTTATCTTAGAGAGTTTTGCTTCCTCACGGCTTTCGTCCGTTTGGAAAAGGTCATCGTATGCGGTCAGCTCGATTTTGGTTTCTCTGCTTCTCGCCAATCTCTGCCACCTCCTTTCCTAACTGCTCATAGGCTGCGGCAACCTTGCCGCTTTTGTCGTAAGCAAAAATACTTTTGCCTTCTGCGGTAGCTTCCACCGCACGGATAGAATGAGGTATCTCGGTATCAAACACCTTGATTTTCTGACCGTATGCACTTTTGACCGTTGCCGTAATCTCCTTAGAAATGTTGGTACGGGGCATTACCATAGTCATTAAGATACCGTCTATCCGCAGCTTTGGATTGATTTGCCGCTTGACCATTGATACGGAGCGAAGCAAAAGCTCCAGACCTTTAGCCGAGAGATAGTGGGGCTGTGTCGGGATAATCACGCTGTCAGCCGCCGCCAGAGCATTGATGGTTATCATACCTAAGCTCGGCATACAGTCAATAAGCACATAGTCGTAATTCTTTTTAACCTCATTGACATAGGTTTTCAGCACACGCTCACGGCTCATTGCATTGATTAGCCTTACCTCAAAGCCCGACATCTCAATGTTTGACGGAAGCAGGTCAACGCCCTCGCTATGGTGAATAATACCCTGTGAAACATCAAGCGTTTTATCGTCTATGATGTTCTGCATCACAGTAGAAAGCGTTATGGGAATATCGTCTGGTCTGTTATAACCCAGAGCCATCGTGAGATTTGCCTGTGCATCGGCATCAATCAGCAGGACTTTTTTACCCTGCTGTACCAGACTTACACCCAGATTGACCGCTGTGGTTGTTTTTCCGACACCGCCTTTCTGGTTAGTCAGAGCAATCACTTTGCAATTTGACATAGATGCGTCCTCCTTTCGCATAGATTTAGCCACTTTGTCAAGGTGGCTATGTAAACAGTACCAGAGAACGCAAAAAAGCCGCCTACTCTTAAAATCAATAAGAATAAGCGGCTTTGTAATTTGCCTTAGACATATTCAATTTTCATTCTCTTGGTCGGTGCATTTATGACCTTAAAAATAAGCTCGTCAACACAATCCGTATATCTGCCTTGCTGAATGAGCTGACTTTTTAACTCTACAAGGCTATGTATCAAAAGTTTTCTTTCGTGGCTATCCAAATACAGATGATTAAATTTCTCTCTCATAAGCACACCTCCACTTCTTTAGCTTCATTATATTGGAAAGCAGGGGAAAGGACAAATCTGCAAAAAGGGACAAAAATAAGCGTACCACTGTTTTTAATGATACGCTCATCATTATTAAATTACCTCAAAATGCTTCAACGCATCCTTTATCGCTTCCACTTTCTCCGCTGTCGGATGCTTCCTCGGCTGTTTCAATTCTTCTACCGCATTAGGAGCATCATACATTGGCAAGCCTAAATCTCTCTTTACCTCTGCGATATATGCGGTATGTACTTTGAAGCCGTATTTAGCTTCTATGTACTCCTTTATCATTTTGTAGGTCACTCGTTCCTTGGGCTTGTACTCTTCGGCTCTTTTAGCGATATTATCAAGCGGAACTTTTCCCTCACCTTCGCCAAACTCAACTTTTACGTTGATATGTCCGTCTGGCTTTTTGTGGGAAAGCAGTACTACCGTCTCCACATGCGTGTCATTTTAAGACATATCCCCACAAATCAACAGAAAAAATATAATTATCTTTATAATATGAATAGCAGTAATCAATAACCTACTACATTTATCCTTAATGTTTAATCAAAAAATCTGACTTATTCTCTTCATAACTCTTAAGAATACTTATAAAATGATTGCTTTTAATTGCATCGTAGTTATTCATTTTCTTTAATTCTAAATAATTTTTCTCCGCAATTTCCATGCTGGTATGGCTTATGTAACATGCTGTATATTCACTAATAGATGGAACGGCCCAAAGATATTTCTCTGATTTTACTACTTTGTTATCTTCATCATATATAATCGATAATGTTAAGTAATAAATCGTAACCATACGCGTTTCTGCTATAGAACTTGCAAGCTTCACCTGAAATCTATCGACTTCATTTGCACCTATACTTTGTGAAACATTAAATACTTGTTGTTTCTCTTTCCCTAAAACCACATCATAAGTATGAGAGGATTCTACCAATCGATAATGGGTCATTTGCGGATTGATCATATTATAGTAATCTAATATATCGAATGATATCTCTTTTATATAGGCTACTTGGTCTCCAATGTTTCTCAATTTTATATCAACAATAAATTCTTTATCTTCATTTAAAGAGATATCTACTATTTTTATATTTGATTGTTGTTTTTCTTCTGTAAGATTTGTTTTTAATATTGCAAAGAAAGCTGATATAATAGCTATACCTAAGCCGCTAAATATCCATTCTTTATTACTTATAATCCATTCTACCATGTCAATATTCTCCTTTGTTTTTTTATTTACCAGCTTTTCTCTACAACCGTCCTATTTATCTGATATTTTAAAATACAACATCCATTCCGTTTGTGTAATAGACTACTGCATAAACAACATTTAATACAGCATAGGAGGTTTCCCTTTGTTATCCACAACTTTTCTGACATAACCTTCCCACTTTTGAATTATTTGTATCCATTCTTTAGATTTCACTGAATCATTTAATAGATTTCTAATTATCTCTTTAGATGTTCTTATATGCCGGTATAGCCCGTTATTCCGGGCTTTTCCGGCACTTTTCATATCGGAAGAACCTCACAAATCTTTTTATTACCCCTTATGTTTTCGCTCTCAAAAGTAGTAAAAGCAGTAGTAAATTCTGCGTACTACTTATGCCGCCTTGGTTTCCTCGGCGCTTTCCGCCGCAGGCTCCGGCTTGGCCTCTGCGGTGGTTTTTGCCTTGGCTTGCAGCCGTTCCATTTCCTCCTGTGCGGAATGGAAAGTAGCGTGGGCGTAATAGTTCAGCGTCATTACAATGTTGGCGTGTCCCATGATGTACTGCAATGCCTTGGGGTTCATGCCCGCGTTTGCCATTCTGGTACAGAATGTATGCCGCATGGTGTGCGGCGTCATCACATCGGGCAGCGGCTCCTTGTGGCACTTGTTGTACTTCTTGGCAAGGCACTTGAACATGGCGTCATAGTTGACGGCGGTTTTGGGCAGGCCGTCCCGGTTCAGGAACAGGAAGTCCTTATAACCGTCAACCTCAATGCACCTGCCGTCCCTGCGCTTCTTCAACACGCGCTCAAACGCTTCATAGGCGGCTGCGCTCATAGGCACTTGACGGAATCCGCTTTCTGTTTTTGGCGCTTCGGTATAGTAACCGTCCTCGGTGCTTCTCAAAAGCTGGTGGTCTACATTCACAAAGCGCTTCTCAAAATTCAGGTCGGCTGGCGTCAGGCCGCAGAGTTCGGAAATACGAAGCCCGGTTTCCAGCAGGATCACCACCTCGTCATAATACTTGGCATAGACGGGATCGTTCTGCATGAAGTCCAAAAGCTCGTTTTCCTGTGTAGGGGTAAGCGGCACCTTTGGTACGGTATCGTCGTTGATAACCTCATTGATCTGGAAGTCAAAGGGATTCTTGCGGAGGCAATCGTCCTGTACGGCCATATAAAAGATGGCTTTTAAGGAACGCTTGCTGTTGCAGATGGTGTTGTAGGCAACGCCCTTTTCCTGCATACGCAAGGCCCATTCTTTCGCGTCAGACAGCTTCACGCTGTCAATGCTGGCCGCGCCCAGCTTATCTTCGGACAGAAGTTTCATCAACTGCTGGCGGCTCTTTTGGGTTCCTTTCCGCACATTCCCGCGCTGCCGGGTGTACTTTTCATAAAGCTGGCACACGGTCATTTTCTTGCCGATGGTGTCTATCCCGTCGTCAAGGTCTTTCTGTATCTGCTTGATTTTCTCGCGCAGGGAAAGACAGGGCCGTTTCCCGGCAGGTACTTTGTCGGTGGGTACTAACTTCCATGAGTAAACAAACTGGGGTTCTCCAAAGGTGTTAATGTATTTGTAAGCGTATCTTCCATCTGATCGCTGGCTCTCTCCAGACTTCAAAAGGCGGCCTTTGTTGTCCCGTCTTTTTTCATCTCGTTCTTTTCTTGGCATTTCGTCATGCTCCTTTCCATGACGGAAAGAGCCTTGACACGCTTATAACCTATTATAACACGCGCAAGGCCCTTTTTCACTATATTGTGTCAAGGGAATCAATGATTTTTTCAAACTGCTTCCGCTTGATCTGGATGCGGTTGCCGTTCAGGATCACCCAGCCAGCGGTGGGGTTTTCCTCGGAAAGCCGACGCAGTTTGTTTTCCCCAATCCGAAAATATTTGGACGCTTCCTCAATGGTAAGCGTGTATTTTTCCCAAATAGGCACATCGTTATTACTCATAACAAGGCCCCCTTTCTTTTCAAAACAAAGGTTGTTTTTGTGAAAGTGGGCAGAAAAGAACGGACGGCTGCTGGCACAGCTCCACGGGAATCTCACCCCCGCGTGGTTCTCACGCGGCCCTGCTCGTTGCCTGCGACGCTTCAAACGCTCGGACTACGACGGCAAGGGAGTATCATTGTCCTATCTGCGCGTCGTCGCCCGCAGGCTGCCACACCTGCTTTACGGCACGGTAAAATCGCTCCGCTTACCCCAATGAGGGAAAGCCTCTTGGCGCACCTGCCGCCCGGCTCGGCACAGACAGAATGTATCCGTCTGCCCTATGTCTGGCGGCAGATTTCAGGACGATTACAAGCGGATTGGGAAAAAGGCTATATAAAAATCTCAAAAAACAAAAGCGGGAGCAATCAGAACCAATACAGTGTCCAGTATCTGCCAAGCGGAGTTATCAAGAAAATCAACGACGGCGAGTTGGAAGTTTTAGGGCATGAAGATGGTGTTCCGACATTGTTATTTGGAGAAAATCAGACCGTAGGTGGACAGGTTCCTACGATATGGGCTGAAAAAGTATTTTTCACTGTTAACGGAACGCAAACGCTTAAAGACATTTTTCCTGAATCGCCTAAAACGTTCGACTATCCGAAATCGGTTGCACTGATTGAAAGCGTGGTTCAAGCAATCACAAAAGATGCCGATATTATCCTTGATTCTTTTGCCGGTTCCGGCACCACCGCCCATGCGGTGCTGAACATGAACAAAGCCGACGGCGGACACCGCAAGTTCATCCTCGTGGAAATGATGGACTATGCCGACAGCATCACCGCCGAGCGCGTCAAGCGCGTGATCCGTGGCTACGGCGAGGGGAAAAACGCCGTGGAGGGAACCAGCGGCAGTTTCAGCTTCTACGATCTGGGCGAACCGCTGCTGGTGGGCGATTGCCTGAATGAAGCGGTTGCCCCGGAGAAAATCCGGGAATACATCTGGTTCATGGAAACCAAGCAGCCCTACGCCCCGCCCAGCGGCGGCAATCCGTATTACCTCGGTCAGCACAACGACACCGGCTACTATTTCTACTACGAGCCGCAGCGTGTGACGGTGCTGGATTATGCGTTCCTCTCCACCATTACGGAAAAAGCCGACGGAACGGTGATCTATGCCCACCGCTGCTCCATCAGCGAGGACAAGCTGGCACAGATGGGCATTGTATTCAAGAAAATCCCACGGGACATCAGCAGACTGTAAGGGGGTGACGATGTATGGAAATGAAAGGGTATCAGAAAGCGGTCATAGCGGATTTGACGCATTATCTGGAACTGATGAACGAAACGCAGAACTATATGACAGCGTTTGAGCAGTTCTGGCGGGAAAAGAGCGCCCCGGCGTTAGGGCTATACCGAAACGTTATAGCCGGGGTTCCGAACCTGTGCATCAAGGTGCCGACGGGCGGCGGTAAGACCTTTATCGCCTGCAACGCCATTCGCCCGGTGTTTGACGCGCTCCCCGTCACCAAGACGAAAGCGGTTGTCTGGCTTGTCCCGTCAGAAGCCATCCTGACGCAGACGGTGAAAGCCCTGAAAGATACGTCCCACCCCTACCGTCAGAAAATCGACGTAGATTTTGGCGGGCGCGTGGAGGTCTACACCAAGCAGGAGCTTCTGAACGGGCAGAACTTCAATCCCACCGCCGTAACGGAGCAGTTGTCGGTTATGGTGCTGTCCTATGACTCTTTCCGCGGTCGCGGCAAGGAGGTCTTGAAAGCCTATCAGGAGAACAGCAACCTTGCCGCGTTTGCAAAGGCACTGGGCAAGCCCGACAGCCCCATTGAAAAAGCGGACGAAACCGCCCTGTTCCAGATCATCAACCAGCTTAACCCTCTTGTCATCGTGGACGAGAGCCACCACGCCCGTTCGGATTTGAGCCGGGAAATGCTGGCGAATTTCAATCCGTGCTTTGTTCTGGACCTGACCGCCACGCCGCGCAAGGACAGCAATATTATCTCCTATGTGGACGCGGTGCAGCTAAAGACCGAACACATGGTAAAGCTGCCCGTCATCGTCTACAACCGCGACAGTCAGGCAGAGGTCATTCTGGACGCAATCGACCTGAGAAACAAGCTGGAAGAACTCGCCGCAGCCGAATATGCCGTGAGCAAGAAGTATATTCGCCCCATTGTACTGTTTCAGGCAGAGCCGAAAGGCAAGGAAGAAGCCACTACCTTTGAGAAAATCCGCGAAAAGCTGATTGGCTATGACATCCCCGCAGAGCAAATCGCCATCCGCACAGCGGACGTGAACGAGCTGAAAAACACCGAACTCATGTCCGCAGACTGCCCGATTCGCTATATTATCACGGTCAACGCATTGAGCGAGGGATGGGACTGCCCCTTTGCCTATATTCTTGCGTCTATTGCCAACAAGACGAGTCAGGTTCAGGTGGAGCAGATTTTGGGACGTATCCTGCGTCTGCCCCACACCACCCAGCACAGGCAGTCATCCCTGAATATGTCCTATGTGCTGACATCTTCCAATGATTTCAACGAAACCGTAAAAGGCATCATTCAGGGCTTGAATGACGCAGGTTTCAGCGATAAGGATTATCGCGTTTCCGAGCCGCCTACGCCGAAAACCCCTGACCCGGTGCAAATCACGATTGACAATGGGTGTTCCAAAATGGAAACCCCTTTGGAATCGCCCGAAGAGGACGTTTCCGGTGTGGACTGGAAGTTAGTCAATGAAGAATACCAGCGGCGCAGAGAAGCGGAGAAATCACCTGAAACCACCCCGAAAGCCGACAGTATGTTATCCGAAGCGGAAAGCGCGGGACAAGCCTACAATGCCGCGATCCAGCAGTCGGGCAATGACCCCTATCTGCAAAAAACGCCGTGGGAGGTGCGGGAACAGATGCCTACATTCGCTGTCAAGCCGGAGTTCCGGGAAGATATTGAGCGCCTTGTCATCCCGCAGTTCTTTGCAGCTATTCCGGATACGCTGTTTACGGATGGTTCTCATGTGCTGCTGGATGAAGCGCAGCTTTCCGAGGGCTTCACGCTGAAAAACAAGGACTGCGACATTGATTTTGCCGCAGCGGATGATGGAATCGTTAAGGTGGATATTGAGAACAAGGAAAACGGCTTGCCCCGTGTGTTCAAAATGTCCAGCCCGGAGCAGCAGTATTTCAAGGAATACTTCAACAGTCTGCCCCCGGAAAGCCGGGTACGCCAGTGCAAGGAAATTATGCTCCGTCAGCTTAACAAGCTGAATGGCGTGGACGCTGCCGAACTGAAAGCCTACATAGAGCGCATTGTCGGCAACATGAGCAAGGACCAGCTTGCAGCAATGGAGAAAGCGCCGCTGGGTTACGCAAAGAAAATCAAGGATAAAGTGCAAGCCCTGTTGGAGCAGCATTGCCGGGAGAACTTCTCCGACTGGCTCTCCACCGAACGCATTGTATGCTTGCCGTATTATCGTCTGCCAGACGCAATTCATCCCGCTGCGCATACGGACATCTATGCGAAATCGCTGTATCAGGCAGAGGACGGCGATATGAACAAGCTGGAACAAAAGCTGATTATGGAATTGACCGCCTTGCCGAATGTGCGCTGGTGGCACAGAAATATTTCCCGTCAGGGCTTCTGTATCAACGGCTATATCAATCACTATCCTGATATTCTGATTTTGACGGAAAAGGGCAAGGTCATCTTTGCGGAAGCCAAGGGCGAACACCTGAAAAATGATGACAGCCGGGAGAAAATCGACCTCGGCGCAATGTGGAGCGGTCATGCAGGAAACCAGTATCGGTATTTCATGGTGTTTGAAAAGGATGCCGACCTGCCAAAAGGAGCAGTCAGCATGAGCAAGTTTGTTGAGATTGTCGCGGCGCTGTGAATCCCGTTCCTGGGCGATTCTGACAGGCGGCAATAACGCACTGTTCATAACAGCCCCTATGCGGTTTCGCGGAACCGGACGGGATTGCGCCAATCCGCAAAAACCTTTCCCGTTCCGAACACCGGGAACACTGTACCGTAGAGCGCGATTCCGTGTAATGAGTATGCAAATCGGGAAATAACTTTTCGGATTTCACAAGCATTGATTTATGCGGCGGTTTTTAGAGCGGTAATCGGAACTTGTTCTGCCGTGGAGGTCGATAATATCTACCCCTGATTTTTCATCACCTATGGTGTGAAATAAGCCCCTGTCTCGACGCTGTGATTACGACGGAGAAACATTTTGATCTCCTTACAAGTTCATACAGATTCAGGCAGCAGGAGCAATTCTGCTGCCTTTTTCTTTGGGTGACTGTTCCGCTTACCTCGCGTATGTGGATTGTCATAATTTTCAAAAAGGAGCGTGATAGTAATGAAATCAGAAAACGTGAAAAGGGGGTGGTGTGCCGATGCAAAGCAGAAAACACAGGCGGATTCTGATGCAGGAGGCGGAATATGGCAAAACCGCTTGACCCCAAAGCGATAGAGGCAGAGCGGCAAACCAGCAGCCGAGCGGAACGCAGGGAGCAGAAGCGCCGCCAGATGCAGGACGAGATTTCTTATAACCAGCGTGGAAATGGAGTTATTATTATCCCACCGCAGAAACGGCGGGAACTTGCAGAGGAGCCGCCCAAACTCCGTGTTGCGGCGTATTGCCGCGTCAGCACACAGGAGGAACAGCAGGTCGGCAGCTTTGATATGCAGATCCACCATTTTACCAAGAGGATTGAGGCAAATCCACAATGGGAGTTGGTTGAGATTTATCAAGACGAAGGCATCAGCGCAACTACCGTTGAAAAACGTCTTGGCTTTCAGAAAATGATTGCCGACGCAGTTGACGGGAAGATTGACCTGATCCTCACCAAAAGCATCAGCCGTTTTGGTAGAAATATCGTGGATATTCTGGACAATCTGCGAACGCTTTCTGCCCTGAACCCGCCCGTTTCCGTTGAGTTTGAGACAGAGGGAATCACCTATACCGGCGATGGGCGAAATAATCTGCTGATCTCGCTGCTGGCGGCTCTGGCTGAAATGGAATCCCAGCAAAAGAGCGAGGCAGTTAAGGCTGGTATCCGCTGGCGCATGGCGGAGGGCATCTACAAGTTCTCCGTTCAGAATACGCTTGGCTTCTATCGTGATCATTTCGGGCGGCTTGTCATTGAGCCGACCGAGGCAAGAATTGTTGAGTACATCTATGAAAGCTGCTTGGAGGGCGCAACCCCGGCAGAAATCGCCGCCGCACTGACAGAACAGGGTATCAAATCTCCAATGGGGAACGATCTCTGGTCTGCCGGTACTGTCCGCAGCATCCTCCGAAACGAGAAATACTGCGGTGATGCCTTGATGCAGAAAACCTATACGAAGGATTTCCGCACCCATAAATCCGTCAAAAATACGGATTTGAATATGTATTTCAAGGAAAATCACCACACAGCGATTATCAAAAAAGAGGATTGGATCAAGGTACAAAAGCTACTGTCAGAGCGGCACAGCACAGCAAAACGAACTACATTGCGCCGTTTGAGCAATCACTTCGTCGCATACCGCGTAAAGGATGGTCTTTTCAAGGGCTATCTGATCATGGATTCCCGCTGGTCTTTTATGGAACGTCAGGAGTTTATGAAAATCGTGGATGAGGCGCAAAACACTATGAAATGAAAGGATTTTTACTATGAACTTCGATTTTTCCGCTTTGAACTTTGAAACCATCGACTCCAACATCAACGCCTACCCGGATATGTTCCTGAATCAGAACGGCGTGACTTTCACTAAGAAAGTGCTTGAGGACTTGGGCTATCCCGCCTACGTTTTGTGTCTGCTGGATGCGAAAGCGAGGGTATTTGCGATCCGTTCCTGCAAGAGCAACGAACCGAAGGGATTCAAGTTCTCCAAGCCGAGAGGCGAACAGAAAGGTGTTGTTACGATCTCCAACAAGAATCTGCTTGACCCGCTTCGCGCTGTCACTGGCGAGGACTGGATTCCCGGCAAGCGTTACAAGGTGCGCGGGTTCTGGGTCGCCGACGCAAAAACCATGTGCTTTGACCTCAATGAGGGCGTACAGGAAGATTTTCGACCTGTCACGCCGAGCAATGACGCAGAATAATCCCTGATATTCAGGGAGAAAAGGGAGAGCAAAAGAGCGACGGCAAGCCGCCTGTGCGAGAAAGCCACCTCTCCCTTTTCTCCCTCGCTGCGGCTATGGAAACCGTGGAAAACCGCAAGCGGTTTACGCACCGTTCCCACAGCCTGCGCTCACCCTCTTTTTCCTCTCTGGCTTTCTCCCTATACAAAGATAAGTGTCCATTTTCTATCCCGAAAACGCACAGTTTCCACGACGAACAGAGGGCAGCGTGCCAATATGGCAAAGAAAATCAAACGGCACACAGGCGGTTTTATCCTCAAAAAAGCCCCGAAGCACGACAAAAAAGAAACCCAGCACCACGCCATTGACGTGATGCTGGGTTTTTAGCCGTAAACTCACTCTGATATTAAGCCAAAGTGCCGCAGCGCATCCTTGATTGCCTCGACCTTTTCAGGCGGGCAGGGATGATACTCATGTTTTCTCCGTTCAACAGCATTCGGTGCTTTGTGCATATCCAGCCCGACCATACGCTTGACCTCTGCGATATATGCCGTATGGACTTTGAAGCCGTACTTTTCCTGCACATACTCCTGAATGCGTTTATAGGTCGGATGCTCCTTGACCTCGCCGGTTTCCACTTCCATTCTGACCTCAACCGTCAGTGGATTTGTTTCCCGTGACAAGAGGGCAACTGTCTCGACATGTGCATCATTGTCCAAACTCAAACTCATATCTTCCGCAATGATTGGGAGCTTGAACTTGATGGACTTGAGCCACTGGCCGTTGGGCTGCCGTTCCTCATAGATCTGGACTTCGGATAGCAGCGATTCCATGAGCTGCCGCTTTTCCTGATCGTCCATGACGGAATAGAGCTTATCAAAGAAAATCAGCACCTTGTAGATGTTGTCGCCCGTCAGCTTTTCCGCCTCAATCGCCATCTTCTTGGCTCTGGCAGCAACGAGCTGGTTTTCTGTATCCTCGATCTTATCATACATCTTGTAGAGCCGGTCATCAAGGTCTGCTTTGCGTTTGATGTAGTGCTTATCGTCCGGGTCGAGAGAATCAATTTCATCCATCAGCCGTACCTTTACGGAATAGCTCTGGCGAAGCTGCTTTTCATGCGCCGCGATCTCCTGCTCAATGGAAGAGGTATCCACCTTCATGCTGATTTTTTCCTGCATCATGGCGGCGAATTTCGGATTGCTTACCAGTTTTACGATAACCTCCGCAACGGCGCTGTCCAGCAGTTCTTCATTGATCTGCTTCTTGAAGTCGCATTTATGCCCGCGCGTCATCGCACGGTGCTTGCAGCCATAGTAATAAAAATCCTTGTATTTTGAGCCGTCCGCCTTGTGTTTGATGCTTTTGTTTCCGTACATTCCCACACCGCAGACCGGACATTTTACAATACCGGACAGCAGATGAATTTTGGTGTCTTTGCCCCTGTTGACGTGTTCGTACTTTTCTGCTTGTGCCAGCAGCTTGACCTGCGCCTCATGCCATAGTTCTTCGGAGACAATTCCCTCATGCAGACCATCTACCAGCAGATAATCGTCCTGTTCTACCAGCCGGTAATCATTTCGGGTGCCATGCACCTTCTCCGTCCGACGTCTGCCATAGGCAATTTTCCCGCAGTAAACCGGATTTTTCAGAATCCTGCGGATCAACGCAGAATCAAACAGGGGATTTTTCCCGTTTTGCCTTTGGATTTTGTGAATCCCGTGGGTCGCAAGATATTTTGCAAGACCGTTTGCACCGGTATCCGTATGCACATACTGGTCAAAAATCACGCGGATTGCCGCTGCTTCTTCCTCATTGATGAAAAGCTGCCCTTTTTCCAGCCTGTAGCCATATGGCGCAAAGCCGCCATTCCATTTTCCTTCACGGGCTTTCTGGATTCTGCCCTCCATTGTCTGCACACGGATATTCTCACGCTCGATTTCAGCCACAGCAGAGAGAACGGAGATCATCAGCTTTCCCGCATCCTTGGAGGAATCGATCCCATCCTCCACGCAAATCAGATTGACGCCAAAGTCCTGCATAACCTGCAAGGTGGACAGCACATCTGCCGCATTTCTGCCGAAACGGGAGAGTTTGAACACCAGCACATAGGACACGCCGTCTTTACCGGACTTGATATCCTCCATCATGCGGTTAAATTCTACACGCCCTTCAATGGACTTGCCGGATTTACCGGCATCTTCGTATTCGCCCACAATTTCATAATCGTTGAAGTCGGCAAAGGCTTTCATTCGGGACTTCTGGGCATCCAGAGAATACCCATCGATCTGCATAGCGGTGGATACCCGCGTGTAGATATAGACTTTTATCCTTTCTTTTTTCATCGTCATATCCCCAGTCAGCCTTGCTTGTTATCCGTTTTCTGCTCCAACAGCTTGATGGAATCCAGATAATCCTGCTCAACTTCGCTGAGGGTGCGGGCTTTGTATTTTCTGTACTCGCCGGTTGCCTTGTCGATGGCCTGCTTGTGGCTGACACTTCCATTGCCAACCAGTAACTGTTCTCCGCTCATGGTCAGAATCCGATCCAGATGTTCCGCCCAATCCTGCATGGTCATTGCCTGCTCCCGTTCTGCCTGACGTTCCGCAAAATCCAGATAGCCGGACACAAGCTGCCCCATAGCACGAAGCTCTTTCTCATTCAGATAGTTCTTGGCAACTACCGCCTCTTTCAGCGTGGGCTGACTGCCCGAAAAAGTAGTCAGACCCATGAATTCCTTCTCTGCGTCGGCACGTGTGTAAATGACCTCCGCCGCCGTCTGCCCATGAATGGCATAGTGGATTTTGTTCTGGACTTTTCTGAAAAACTGAATGGAGATTTCCGCCTTGGGGTCATAGTCAATACTGGTTGCGTAGATTTCAAGCACCTGTCGATAAAACACCTTTTCGGAAGCGCGGATATCGCGGATACGCTCTAGCAGCTCCTTGAAATATCCGCCGCCGCCCAGATTTTTCAGGCGCTCATCATCCAGAGCAAAGCCCTTTCGCATATACTCCTTCAAAATCCCCGTTGCCCAAATACGAAACTGCACGCCGCGCTGAGACTTCACACGGTAGCCGACAGAAATGATGACATCGAGATTATAGTAATCCACCTGATAAGTCTTACCGTCAGCGGCAGTTGTTGCAAAATTTGCAACAACTGCTTCTCGCTTCAATTCGCCCTCAGTGAAAATGTTCTTGATATGTCTGGAAATGGTAGACTTGTCTCTCTGAAACAGCTCCGCCATCTGGTCAATGGACAGCCAAACGGTATCTCCATCGAAGGTCGTTTCGATCTTTGTCAAGCCATCCTCTGTGGTATAAATCATCATTTCAGAATTGTTCTGCTCATTCTCCCAGCGTTCCATTGTCACTTCACCTCGTTTTCTGCCATTGCAGGAGCTTTTGCTCCTGCAATGGCGGTTTGGACACTTATTTCATGTAATTATATCATGCCGCTTTCACGGGTTCAATATCGTTTTCATGAATATCCTTATCGGTATCATCTTTTTCAGACACAGCTTCCTCTATGAGGAGATCGGGCAGCGCATCAAGATTCAGAACCACGGCATACTTTTCAATCAAATTTGCCAGCAAAGCGGCGAAGCCGCTCCATTCATCTACCATAGGCAGTCTCCCTCTCTTTCTCCGTTCTGTGTGTATATGCCGCCAGCACTTCCTTCGGAATACGATCCAGCACGGCGACGGCATCCTCATAATCCCGATGCAGCTTGGCGTCAGCCAGCTTTTTCAAGGTGCTTCCCTGCGTGGCTTTGTCCAGCGACTGCTCCAACTGCTCCGTTTTCTTTTTCAGCTTTTTATTTTCGGCAGTCGTGACCGTGAACGCCGTATTGTACTTTTTCAGTGTCGTGTGCATCTGCTCCACAGCAGGAATATACTTGTCCAAAAAAGCGCCGATTTCTGCTGCTTTTCCTTTGGCATTGAACGCATTGACGCCTGAAAGCAATTCTTCCAGCTTGGCCTTCTGCTTGGTCAGGCGAGTCATTTCCTTGAACACCCTCGGCGGGATATGGTCGCGCCCGGTCTGGCTGGCGCTTTCGCCGCGTTCCAAATCGGGATATTTCTTGACCATGTGCTCCCAGAACCTGTCCTGCCACTGCGTCAGCTTCCTCTTGTTGCCGACGATCTCCTTGGCGCTGAGCCGCTTGTCCTCTGTCAGCGGGACAAAAGAAAGGTGCATATGGGGCGTTTTCTCGTCCATATGCACCACGGCGGATAGGATCGTTTTCGGGTCTTGATGCTGCTTGATGAAGTCCAGCGCCTCCTGAAAATAGGCTTTGATTTCGTCCTTTTTCTTCCCCTTGAAGAACTCCGGGCTGGCCGTCACGAGAGCCTCCACCACGCGCACGCTGTCCGACCGCGTGCGGCAGCCCGCCTCCGCAATCTGCTTTTCGGACTCCGCGCGATATTTGCGCTGCGGCGTCACCAGATGGAAGTTGAGGTGACTGCGACTCTTATCAATGTCTGGATTGCTGGCGTAATCCTCTTTTGTGCGCTCATTGTGCGCCTCAATGTTGGAAATCTCCGGTCCTTTGTACTTGGCAAAGCGGAGAATCGCAAACTGCGGCTTACTCATTTATTTCTCCCTCCGTTTCTGCCAGATCAGTTCATAACCCAGCGCGTCGGCAAGCTCGACGACCTCTTTATAGCGGATGCTCTCCCGCTGCAACTTGGCAGACAAATTGGAAACGCTGTCCGACCAGCCATATTCATCATGTAACAGGTCAACAACTTCCTGCATGGTAAAACCGGCGCGAATGATCTGCGCCTTGATTTCATTGCGTACACTCATATTCAAATCCCCTCCAAAATTCAGATAATAAAAAAGCGAAGCAGGTACGCCCTCCGGCGTATCCACTTCGCTGCCTCGTGAAAAATTCTGTTGCCATCAAATCCGCTCAGAATCGCCGTTATGATGTCCTGTTCACAGGTGACACCTATCGACTTTTCTGTTCCGTGTGGCTTTGCTCTAAACCGTGTGATTTCTCATATTTCCGCGCACCCATGTTGCTGTTCTGAGAAGCGCGATTCCGTAAAGCCATTTCTGCCAACAGTCAAATAGTTTGCGAATTTCACTTGGCCTGATTTATGCTCGAAAATATAGGCTCTGCTGGTCAGAATTTTTCAGTATAGCAGCATTTTGGTGTAAATGCTGCGTACATACGTACACGGCACGGCATCGAAAAATCACTCCTGCCATCTGTCCGGTACGTACGCTCTGAAACATCGGAAAACCCGTTTATATTGGGTTTTGCAATCGCCTCAATACCGAAAAAGCCCCAGACCCGCCGTCCGGCAGCGTTAGTGATCTTGTTGCAGTATTCCAGATTATACTTGGTCTGGCTGGCAATCACACTGTCGCTGAAGCTGCGGCGTTTAAGCGGCGTCAGATTGTTTTCCTCGCACCACATCCGGTAAATTTCGTACAAATCTTTTGAGCTGATGGTGCAGTCTGCTTTCAGCCGGATGTATCCCTCTGATTCCAGAAAATCAAAGACGTTGTTGCTATCCCGCTTGACTGCCTCCCGATTATCCCGTGTGCGCTGGCTCTCCGTAAACTTGAAGTTGTTGGCAACAAGCCGCTGCAAGCCCTCAAACGCCTACAGGAAGATACCCTCGACCTCCGCTTTCAATTTTTCGGCAAGGTCAGGATCATCTACCCGTCCCGCAGGCTTTTCCCTGGCGGTCAGTACAAGCTGTCGGCGGTAAAAGCCGTCGCTCCTGTCGTAGAGTGCTTGCAGATCGCCATTGGAGAACGCCAGCAGGCGGGCAAACATCCACCCCTGATAGCTCTGCTTATCCTTGCGTTCCAGATCCATTTTGCCTTGGGCGGTCACGATGGACTTGACATAGTTGGTCTGCCGCAGTGCTTCCATTCGCATATCATCATCGACGCACAGCAGGATGTGTTCCAGATCCGCGCGGGCAAACCGGTTTTCAGAAATTTTACCGATGCTGCCGTCCTTCATGTTGCTGCCGAGAAGCGCACCCAGCACAGCTCCGATCTGCGATTTTCCTTCGCCGCCGTTACCCTTAATCACCATCATGCGCTGCCCCTTGTTGCTGGGGATCAGACAATAACCGATGAACTCCTGCAAGGTGGGAATGTCCTCCGCGTAAAGAAGCCCGTCCAGAAAAGAAAGCCACCGAACGGGAGCCGGTGCGTCGGGGCGATATGCCACCGGCAGTCTGCTCCGCACGATGTTCGGTCTGCCCTCGGTAAAGCTGCCGTCCAGCGCCAAAGTTCCGTTTGCCAGATGGATTCTATCTGCTTCCGGTGCAAAGTCCTCCACATGAGCCGCCAGCTTCATCACTTCCAGAATGTTGGTGATCTTGCGGGGGATATTGTTCACGGCGCAGCATTTCAGTTCCTCATAGATTTCGCCACGAAGCGGCAGATCGTCGATCACCCTGCCATCCGGTGTAAAGAAAGCGCCATTGGCAAAGATGATTTTCCGGCTGTTCAGAAATTCATCACAGAACAGCGCTTCATTGATATTTGTGCCGTCAAACCAGATGGGCGCATCTAAATTAGCCGATTTCCGTTTCGTCACGGGCATCCACCTCCTTTGCCGTCCGTTTCAGGCGTTCTTCCAGTCGGTCGATCATGCCGTCCTTTTGGAGCATATCCACGGTTTTCACGCGAACCTCCAACGCACCAAAGGTCAAAATATCTGCCAGCTCCTCGATATAATCGAGCATCTGGCAGGCTTCCACAAAACGGTCATCTTCGTCCTCGCAAGCTTCATATCCTTCGTTTCCGCCTTGTGGCGAGAGTTCACTCATTTCGCTGCTCGTCCTTTTCCCACCGAAACCGCTTTGCTGGGTTTCGGCGGGAGCCCTGAGATCATCCGGTGTTTTGGGTGCGTACTGCACCTTCCAGCGCTCCAAAAGATGCAGATAATCGCACAATACCAGCTGGCAATGTAGCGTCTCTTTCTGAAACGCCTTTGCCAGCGGATATTGCGGCTTCCGCAGCGCTGCCGCGGCCGGGGGCTTGTCCGGGTCGATCCCAAAGTCATACGCCAGCTTTTTCGCTGCGTCATAGCTGCTCAGGTTGAACAGCTTTGCCACAAGGTCGATCACGTCACCAGTTGCCCCACAGCCAAAGCAGTAAAAGTAATCCTCGTTCAGCTTCATGCTAGGTGTGCGGTCGGCGTGGAAGGGGCAGCAGACCATGTTGCCTTGCTGGATCGGCCGCCCGTACCGCTCCGCCGCCATGCGCGGGGTGACGGCGGCCTTCACGGTTTCAAATAGGTTCATAGGCAATTTCTCCTTTCAGATTTTTGCGACAAATTTCCTTTGTCACCTGAATATACGGGGAAATCGGCGTAGACCGGCGAAATCCGGCGCATGTTCAAGAAAACAAAAACACCCTCCTGAAATCTTGCAGAAATGCAAGCAGGAGGGCGATGGTTTGGAACGCGCTGCGTTATCATTTGCCTTGCCAATTTCATCATTTGCGCAGAAATGATGAAATTGAACGAGATATTGCGGCATGCGTATGCTATAATTGTATTAGTAAGTACGATATTGAAAAATCCTGACGGAAGAACTCACAAGAAGGAGGTACGCCATATGGATAACGAAACCGTATATCTCCCCGGAAAGATCCGCGACCGCATTCAGGACCTGATGAAGTCCCGGAAGGTCACGCAAGCAGAGTTGGCCGCAAAAATCGGCTGCTCTGAAAGTGCGCTGAGCCGCTTCATCAGCGGCAAGACAGACAAGCTGGGCGACGAGAGCATCATCCGCATTGCCCGCGCCTTTGAGGTGTCTACCGACTTCCTGCTGGGCGAGGTGGATGAGCCGGATCGCAAAAACTATGACATCTCAGAGCTTGGCCTCTCAGTCGAGGCGGCACGGAATCTCTATACGCAGAAGGTCAATCCCAAAATCGTCAGCTACCTTCTGGAAAATCCACAGTTTGCCGACACCACATACCAGATCGCCCGGTATCTTGACAACGAACTGACCGCTGGCTTTGCCGCGCAGAACCAGCTCTATTCGATGGTTTCGTCCATGCTGGGCGCGTCGCCGCAGGCTGCGGACGAGGTTAAAAGTCTGCGGACGCCCATCGATCAGGCGGATCTGAGTTCCATTCAAAACTCCTTTATGAAGGCCGTCCGCGCCGTGAAAAAGGAAGCCGAGGTGGAGATGCCGCCCACGCGCCAGCTCACGGCGCAGGCGATGAAGAACATCTATGCGGAGCTGACCAAGGGCGGCCAAAAGCTGAACCGGAAAATCACAAAGGAACAGATTGCGGACGCGGTGGCGGCCTCCGTTTCCCATCTGCCCGGTGTTGACACGGCGCAGGTCAGAAGGTTGTTCCTTTCCATGACCGGCACGGCGGCAAGCGATGAATCCGACCAGCATGACCAATGACTGGCTTTGCGCCTTGGCTCAGAAGGGTGATGAGGCCGCGCAGGAACTCCTTATTGAGAAGAACATGGGCTTCATCGTGCAGACGGCTGACCTCGTGTACCGGAGTTCGTCGCTGGAGGGCAGCGACCTGAACATCGACATGGATGATCTGGTGCAGGAGGGCAGCATCGGTCTGCTGCGTGCGGTCGATGGCTTCGACCCGGCGCGGAAGCTCAAGTTCCTGACCTATGCCGCGCCTGCCATCAAGAACGCCATGCTCGATCTCGTACATACGGCGCAGATGTCTTTCGAGCATCGTATGGCGACCGCAAAGGTGAAGGACGGCGTGGAGGGTCTTGGCCTTGAGCGTGTGTACCTCGATGAGATTCTTCCCGGCGATGAGCGACTGCTGCGGATTGAGGCGATTGCCGATCCGTATGCGCTGCCTCCGGAGGAGGCCTTCATCAAAGCGGAAACCCTGTGGGAGCTTTATGCGGCGCTGGACAAGCTGGAGCCGCGGGAGCAGACATATGTGCTGTATCGCTTCGGCTTCACAGATGATATCGAGCACACGCTGATAGGCGCGGCGATACATTTCCATCTGAGCGAGAACCGGACGAAGTTGCTGGAGGATCGGTCGCTGGACACGCTTCGGAAAGGGATGCCGTAAGGACGGGGGAACGCCGCTGCGGCGGGACGGGGCTTTATATACCTTTGCTTCCTTTTCCGGCCAGTCGGATTTTGCTTCTCAAAAATCCTGCGTTTGTGCTGTAGCTCACATCACAAAATCCGCCTGTCCTACTGCCGCGAAAAAGCGTTTGTTGCCACACTCTGCCGCACCGCAGAGTATGCCGCCAACCCCTTTCCCGCGTCAGCCGGAAGCAAAGGTATAACACACTAGACTTTGCGAAGCAAAATCGTGTGCCAACAGGGCGGCTTGCGCCCCTATTGGAAACCCAGCGTCAAAGAGGCGCGGGTCTCCGGTGGCGACCTCAAAGCGTGAAACGCTTTGAAGCGCTGACCGAGCCGACAGGCGAGACCTCCCTTTGCAATCCCTCATTTTCCTCGCGGGTGCATATACAAACTGCCAAAATGCAGCTTGCAATGTCTGCTCAGAAAACACAAAACCGCTGTAATCTCCATCCTGCACGGGATGGGGATTACAGCGGTTTCTTTCTGACGCACAGAGCAGCTTCACTCCGTATAATACTGCGCCTGTGCGTTCCAGAGCGCGTAGTATTTGCCGCCCCGATCGGCGAGCAATTCGGCGTGGCTGCCCTGCTGGATGACCGCGCCCTCGTGGAACACGGCGATCTCGTCACAGAATTTGCAAGAGGAGAGACGGTGGGAGATATAGATGGCGGTCTTATCACCTGCGATCTCATCGAACTTGCTGTAGATCTCCGCCTCGGCGATGGGGTCCAGCGCCGCCGTCGGCTCGTCGAGGATGATGAAGGGCGCGTCCTTATAGAGCGCGCGGGCAATGGCGATCTTCTGCGCCTCGCCGCCGGAAACCTCGACACCGTCCTCGGAGAGATTTTTGTAAAGCATGGTGTCCAGACCCTTTTTCATCGCTGCAAGACGGTCTGCGAAGCCTGCATCGATCAGAGCCTTCTTTGCCCGGTCACGGTCATATTCCATGCTGCCCGCCACATTGTTGCCCAAGGGCTGGCAGATGAGCTGGAAATCCTGAAATACCACGGAAAATATTCCCATGTAATCGTCATAGCGGTACTTGCGGATGTCGATGCCGTTGAGCAAAATCTGCCCCTCCTGCGGGTCGTACAGGCGACACAAAAGCTTGATGAAGGTGGTCTTGCCGCTGCCGTTTTCGCCCACGATGGCAAGCCTTTTTCCGACCTTGAACCTCATATTCACATGGCGCAGCGCCCAGATGTCCGAGCCGGGATAACGGAAGGATACATCCCGAAACTCCACGTCATACTGACGATCCGACCTCTTTTCGGTGGTGAGACTCCCCTGATACATGGAATTGGGAATGTCGAGAAACGTATAGATGGCCTTGAGGAACTCAGCATTGGCCCGCATATGACTGACGGTGCTCAGTAGCAGGGCGGCGTTGCCGGAAAATGTGGTCACGGCGCTGACATACTGGGTCACGCTGCCGATGCCGAAGGCACCGCCCAGCGCCTTCAAGCATACGAACACATACACAACGCCGGAGAGAACAGCGGATAGAGAGGCGGCCAGCGCCTTGCTCAGTCCCACAGTGGTTTGGGACGCCTTTGCCACGGGAGAGCCGACGCCGAAGATATTCACTGTGCGGACATAATGCTCCGCAAGCTCATTTTGGCGGTACATTCTGCGATCCATGTCTTTTTCCTTGTCCCCCGGCTGCATGAAAACGAAGTGGCTGAACACGCGATTGCCGAAGCATACCTGCTCTGCCAGCGTATTCCAGGCAGAATAGGCTCTGCCGACCAGCGCCGGACCAAGGCAGGTAACGGCGGCAATCAGCAGAAGGATGCCCACAAGGAAAAGCGGGTGATTGAGAGCGGTCAATTTTCCCGCCGAGGTCGGGACTTGCCGGGTGAACAGGCTCACCGTCAAGGCGGCAGCCCCTAAAATGCCAGTGATGCCTTGGACTGCCTGCGTATAGTACAGCTTGAGATGGGCAAAGCCCCAACCGGACCAGGCGGCATTCTGCCGGATCTGAGAGAACAGATCACGTGTTTCCTGCCTGTCACAGTCGGCATAATCCATCCGCAGAAATTTCTCGGTATACAAAACTTCTTTCTGTCTGTCAAGCAGTTCGCCCCGGACATTTTTCCACCTCTCCAGCACGGCCTTGAGCAGCTCTGCCGCAGCACTGACCGCTACGATCCAAAGGACCCATTTGGCCAGAATCTCCGGTCTGCGAAGGGTGGATAGTTCATCGACAAGCCGGGCGGAGAGCCAGATGACCGCATAGGGCGATGCTGCCTCCACAACAGCACAGAGGATAAACGGCGTAAAGCAGCCCGGTGCGATCCGGCGCATATCTCGTGCCGCCCGGCGGTGGATGGCAAAGGTCTCCCGCAGGCTCATGCCCTCAGCTTTCTTCTTCATCCTGCACACCTCCTTCCTGATAATAGCGGCTCTGCACGGCAAATAGCTCCGCATAAGCACCGCCCTTTGCCAGTAACTCCTTGTGGGTACCCTCCTCGGCGATGCCGCCGTCTGCTATAAAGAGGATGCGGTCACAGAAGCGGGTGGACGCCAGCCGGTGGGAGATGAACACGGAGGTCTTACCCGCCGTCATATCGCTGTACTTTTGGTAAATATCGTTTTCCGCAATGGGGTCCAGCGCCGCCGTAGGCTCGTCCAGAATGAGGATGGGCCCGTTCTTATAAAGCGCTCTCGCCAGCATCAGCCGCTGGGTCTGGCCGCCGGAGAGCTGTACGCCGTCCAGATACACCTCCCGGCCAAAGTGGGTATCCACCCCCTGGGGGAATTTGGCAATAGCCTCTGTCAAGCCGGCCTGTGCAAGGCAGTGATCGACTTTTACTCTGTCGATATGCTCGGTGGTCTGGGCAACACATTCCGCAATGGTGGTATCCAAAATGGAAAAGCCCTGAAACACGGCGGAAAACAGGCGGTAATACGCGCTGCGGTCAAATTCACGAATATCCTGCCCGTTTAGCAGCACGCGCCCCTCGGTGGGGTCGTAGAAGCCGCAAAGCAGCATAACCATGGTGGTCTTGCCCGCACCGTTCAAGCCCACCACCGCCAGCTTTTCGCCGGGATGGATGGTCAGGTCTATGTGCCTGAGAATATCCCTCTCCGTGCCCGGATAGTGGAAGGACACGTTCTCCAGCCGCAGCTCATACCCGTCGGCTGCGGGCGGCTGCACTCCGCCCTCAAACCGAAACGGCTCCGGAATGTTCAGATATTCCTGTATTTTGGACAGGTCGATGCTCTCCTTATGCAGTTGGCTGCACTGGGTCAGGATGCCGGTCACCCACGATGCAGCGCCGCTGACGGCGGTAAAGTAGAGCAAAAATGTCGATGCAGGCCAGCCATGTACCAGAGTTTGCCGAATCAGATACGCATACGCGATGCCGTTGCGAAGAAGCGTCAGCGCCACGTCAGCCACATTAGCCCAGAGATAAGTCCTTTCCCGGCGGGCGATGAAGGCGGAGAGTGCCTTCATGGATTTTTCCCGCAATTCCCGCAGCCAAGGGACTAAACCAAAGACGCGGATGTCCTTGGCAAGCTGTATCTGCCGAGGCTGCGTCAGAAAATAGTGCAGTTCCTTGTCATACTGTTCCCGTTCATCCCGGTGGCGGTACTCCCACTCACTGATGTAGTGGGAAACGAAGAAGTCTGCTGCGGCGGTCAGCACCACCAGCAGGATCAAAAAGCGGCTCAAGCGGGAGAACAGCAGCAGATATACGGCAAAGCCGCCGAGATTTGCCAGCAGCTCCGTCAGCGTTCGCCAAATATGCTCCGCCGCATCGTCGTTGCCGCTGGTGGCCCGCTGCGCCTGCTCCTCCAGCTTCAGAATTTTGGAGTCGTGGACATTTGGGTAGGAGGTCTCGCCGCTTTTCCGGGAGATCATGCGGATGATGGCACAGCGAACATCGATCTCACCGGGCATCCGGATGGCATCGCAATACGCCGCAGCCCCCTGTAAGAGAAGAAGTGCCGCTGTGAAAAATCCGATAGTTGTCAGCAACTCCCCCACGGGAACGCCCTGCTCCACCCTCGTAAGAATTTCCGGTGTGACGTAGAGCTGCGCCAAATCCAACGCCACTTTGATGGCCGCGACCACAACGCAAAGGAGCAGCACTCTCCTGCGCTTCTCCCAAGCGGTCCGCACCATAAAGCAGACATTTTGCCGGACGCTGTACTTCGGTTTTTCTCTGTGTTTCATGTCGTTTCACCTCACGCGCATAGCATAGCAGAAAAAATCGTCCCCGGTTGACTCCGGGGACGAATCGCTTTTTCCGGGGGATGAATTGCAGCTCTCACTCCTGCGGAAGCAGTATTTCAGTGGTGAATGCACCGTCCTCGCTGTTGCGGCTGATGTATCCGTCCAGCCGCTCCACGATGGCGTCGATGCGAACAAGGCCAAAGCCGTGTCCCTCTCCCTTGGTGCTGCGGAACAGCCCTCCCTCCTTCTGCATTTTCTTCCCGGCGGTAAAATTGGTGAAGGAGATGTAGAGCTGGGTGTTTTTCATATCCATATAGACCCGGATGAGGCGCTTATCCTCCGGCAGCTTCATGCTGGCCTCAATGGCGTTGTCGAAGAGATTGCCGAGGATGCAGCAGAGATCGATCTCCGAGGACTTCAGCTGGACGGGGATGTGGGCATCCGCCGCTACCTCAATGCCCTTCGCCTTTGCAAGGGAGATTTTGGAGTTCAAGATGGCGTCGGTCATGGGATTGCCGGTCTTGATGACCGTGTCCACGGTTTGCAGGTCGGTGTCCAGCAGGTCGAGGTAGTTTTGGATGGCGTCCCAATCTCCTGCGGCAGCGTAAGCCTTCATGGTCTGAATATGGTTGCGGTAGTCATGCCGCCAGCCGCGGATCTGGCGGTACATATTGTCTACCTCCCGGTAATGCGTTTCGATCAGCTCCTGCTGATAGGAGGCGAGCTGCTTTTCGATTTTCTTTGCAAACAATTCCATACGCCTTACCTCATGTTGATAATGGCACGGTTGACGCCCTCATACGCGCCCCGCGGCAGCGGGATGGCGGTTCCGTCGCTCAGCCGGATCTCCGTCTTGGTGACGCGGCTGATCTGCGTCAGATTCACGAGCGCAGAGCGCCCCACGCGGTAGAAGCACTCGTCGAGCTGCTTTTCAAGCTCGCCCAATGTCATTTTCACCGTCACATCCGTTCGCGCGTGAACGGTCACATAGTTGCCGAGCACATCTGCATATCGAATCTGATAAATCGGCACACGCACCATTTCTCCGCCGGACTCGAAATGCAAAACCCGTTCGTTTTTTGTTATCTTTTCCACGGCGCGGTCCAGCACCGACCGGAGCTTTTCTTCCTTCACGGGCTTCATCAGATAGTGGAGCGCCGCCACCTCGTAGCCCTCTGAAATGTAGTCGGAATAGCCGGTGATGAAAATGATCTGCACCGTGTCGTTGCTCTTGCGAAGCTCTTTTGCCATCGTGACGCCGTCCATCGCGCCCATTTCGATGTCCAGCAGGAGAATGTCGTAGTCGCTTTCTTCGGCGTAGCGGAACAGGAAACTCTCGGCGGAGGGGAAGTCGTCAATATGCACCGTGTGACCGGCGGACGAAGCCCAAGCGCGCACCATATTCAAAACATATTGCCTGTCCGCACCGGAGTCGTCGCAGATCGCAATTTTGTAATTCATACCCTCACCGTTCCTTTAATGATTAAGACATCCGCCTTAAATCATTCCAAAGTGACGCAGTGCCTCCGTAATCGCCTTTTCCTTCTCCGGTGGGCATTGGGGCTGCCTGGTATCCTCGGATTTCGGTTTATTGTAGTTCTCACGCTCAATGATGCCGTATTTCTGCTTCACCTGTGCGATATAGAGGTGGCTGACTTTCAGTCCGGTATGTTCCAAGACATATTCCCGGATTTCCTCGTAGGTTGCTTTACTCTCAGCCGAAGTCAAATCCATCTCGTCCATCTTTACTTCGATCTCGATATGTTCCTTACTTTGAAGTTTGGACAACAAGCATACCGTCTCGATATGGGCCGTGCCAGGGAAAAGATCCACGGCGCAGGCCCGGACGGGGCGGTAACCCAGGGGGGCGAAGCGGGCCGCATCCCGGGCCAGGGTGGCCGGGTCGCAGGAGACATAGACGATGCGCTCCGGCTCCATGGAGGCCGCTGCCTCCACCACGTCGGGGGCCAGGCCCTTCCGGGGCGGGTCCACGCAGATCACGTCGGGCCGCAGGCCCCGCTGCCGCAGCTCCGCCGCCAGCCGGGAGGCATCGCCGCACAGGAACTCCACGTTCTCCACGCCGTTGCGGCGGGCGCTGTCCTCCGCGTCCCGGATAGCCTCCGGCACGATCTCGCCGCCGATGACGTGCCGGGCCCGGCGGGCCAGCACCTGGGTGATGGTACCCGCACCGCAGTACAGGTCCACCGCCAGCTCCCGGCCGGTGAGTCCGGCGTACTCCAGGGCCTTTTCGTACAGACGCTGGGCCTGGTCGTGGTTCACCTGGTAAAACGACGGCACCGACAGCCGCAGCTCCAGTCCGCAGAGGGTATCCGTCAGATAGTCCCGGCCCCAGAGGGTGCGGTACCGATCCCCTAAAATGGCGTTGCCCCGTCGGGTATTCTCCCCCAGCACCACGCCGCAGACTCCGGGCGCGGCGGCCCGGAGCATATCCACCAGCTCCTGCTCATGGGGCAGGCGGGAGCCGTTGACCAGCAGACACGCCAGGGACTCCCCCCGGCAGCTGGTGCGGACGTACAGGTGCCGCAGCAGGCCCCGGCCAGTGGCCTCGTTATACGGCTCCACCCGAAACCGGGCGATATAGTCCCGCACCGCCTGAGCCAGGGCATCGGCCTCCGGCTTTTGGATGAGACAGTGCTCCACATCCACCACCTGGTGGCTGCGGGCCCGGTAAAAGCCCACCTCCCCCGCCGGGGAGATGGGATAGATGCTCTTGTTGCGGTAGTGCAGGGGCTGCTCCGCACCCAGAATTTCCTCCACCGTCACCTCCGCGCCGCCGATGCGGGTCAGGGCGTCCTGGACCCGGGCACGCTTGGCCCAGAGCTCCTCGTCATAGGACATATGCCGGAAATTGCAGCCGCCGCAGCGGCCGTAGTAGGGGCAGTCCGGCGTCCGGCGGGCCGGGGAGGGCTCCACCAGGGCGGCGATCTTGCCGAAGGCGGCGTTTTTCAGCACCTTCATCACCAGAACGTCGCAGGTCTCGCCCCGGATAGCCCCGTGGACGAACACCACCTGGCCGTCTATCCGGGCAATGCCCAAGCCCTCGCTGGAATAGCCGTCGATATGGGCGCGGTAAATGCGGTTTTTCTCCAATCCGGGCATAAGCGCCCTCCTCTCGTGCGAATCATACGAAAATTAGGGGCGGACAGAGCTGTCCGCCCCTGAAAGGTTTCCAAAACTTGGTTAAATCTCGAACTTCTCCATGACCTTCCGCAGGGCCTCGGCAAAGGCGGCCAGGGTCTTGTTGTCCCGGCCCTTGCTGCGGCGGATAAGGCCCACCAGGGAATCGCCCAGCTGCACCAGCTTCTGATACGCCGCGGTGACCCGGGGCGCGCCGTCGAAAGTACGGGTCTTGCGCTGGGGCAGATAGCCCGCCGCCAGCTGGGTGCAGGTCAGCAGGTCATACTCCTCGGTATACTGGGGAGCGTGGGCCGTGAAGCCCAGCTGGCTCACCGTCTGGGCAAACACCGGAGCCACCTCCCGGTCGCCGTGGACCACGAACACGTGCTGGGGCTTGGGCTCCTTGAAATGGCCAATCCAGTCCAGCAGATGGTCGTGGTCGGCGTGGGAGCTGAGGCCCTGGAAATTCACCACCTTGGCCCGGACGGCCACGTCCTCGCCGAACAGCTTCACGGAGGGAGTCCCGTCCAGCAGGGTGCGGCCCAAGGTGCCCGGGGACTGGAAGCCCACGAACACCACGGCGCTGTCCGCCCGCCACAGGTTATACTTCAGATGGTGGCGGATGCGGCCCGCGTCGCACATGCCGGAGGCGGAGATGATGACCTTGGGGGTATGGTCCTCGTTCAGAGATTTGGACTCGTCCACGGTCTCCGTCAGATGCAGACCCGGGAAATTGAACATATGGGTGCCGTCCTTCACCAGCTCCAGAGCGTCCTCGTCCAGATAGCCCCGCAGATCGCCGCAGAAAATGGTGGTGGCGCTCTTGGCCAGGGGACTGTCCACGTACACGGGGAAATCCGGCACGGAGGTCACCAGGCCCTGATCCTTGATCTCCCGGATGAAATACAGCAGCTCCTGGGTGCGGCCCACGGCAAAGGAGGGAATCACCACGTTGCCGCCCTTGCCCAGAGTCTCGTCGATGATCTGGGCCAGCTGGCCGGTATAGCTCCACACCTCTGTGTGGTTGCGGTCACCGTAGGTGCTCTCCATGACCACATAGTCCGCCCCGGTGAAAAACTGGGGATCCCGGATGATGGGCTGGTCCACGTTGCCGATATCGCCGGAGAACACGATGGTTTTCGTCTGGCCTCCCTCGGTGAGGGTCAGGCGGATGGACGCGGAGCCCAGCAGGTGGCCCGCGTCGATGAACACGGCGTCCACCCCGTCGCACAGGTGAACGGGCTGGCCATACTCGCAGGTGTCGATGAATTCCGGCACCTGCTGGGCGTCGGCCACGGTATACAGGGGCTCCTCCTCGGGCCGGCCGGCCCGGCGGTTCTTGCGGTTTTTATACTCGGCGTCGCTCTCCTGGATGTGGGCGGAGTCCTGGAGCATGATGCTCATGAGCTGAGCCGTGAGCCGGGTGGTGAGAATGCGGCCCTGGAAGCCGTTTTTGATGAGCATGGGCACCCGGCCGGAGTGGTCGATGTGGGCGTGGGTGATGAGCACATAGTCGATGCTGCCCGGGGCAAAGGGCAGGGTGCGGTTGTCCACCTCATCCCGGCCCTGCTGCAGGCCGCAGTCGATGAGGATGCGCTTGCCGCCTACCTCCAGACAATGGCAGCTGCCGGTGACGCACTGGTCAGCGCCGAAAAAACTCAGCTTCATGGCGTTCGTCCTTTCCTCTCAAAAATTGGGGTGCCCTTATTGTAACACTTTTTCTTCCCGGCGGCAACAGGAATTGCATTTTGCCGGAACATCCGTTATAATAGGTGGGAATATAACTTGTTATTCCCCTGAGGAGGAACGCAAATGTTTGAACAATCCCTTATTCGCAATTTTTCCATCATCGCCCACATCGACCACGGCAAGTCCCATTCCCAGTTTGCCTGACGGCAAACCGGGAGCCCTTTTCATTTAATGTCCTTCGGCGGAAATGAATTCCGCCTGCGGCAAGGTTTTGCTGCGCAAAACGCTTGTTACGCGCCACTTGGCGCGTCAGCGTGGACTTACCTACAGGAGGAACGCAAATGTTTGAACAATCCCATATCCGTAACTTTTCCATCATCGCCCACATCGACCATGGCAAGTCCACGCTGGCGGACCGGCTGCTGGAGCTGTGCGACGCCGTGCCGGAGCGGGAGATGGAGAACCAGATTCTGGACAACATGGACCTGGAGCGGGAGCGGGGCATCACCATCAAGTCCCGGGCTGTGCACCTGTTCTACAAGGCCAAAGACGGCGAGATCTACGCCCTGAACCTCATCGACACCCCGGGCCATGTGGACTTCAACTATGAGGTGTCCCGGTCACTGGCCGCCTGCGAGGGGGCGGTGCTGGTGGTGGACGCCACCCAGGGGGTGGAGGCCCAGACTCTGGCCAACACCTATCTTGCCATGGAGCACGACCTGGAGATTTTGCCGGTATTCAACAAGATCGACCTGCCCGCCGCCGACCCCATGAAGGCCAAGCAGGAGGTGGAGGACATCATCGGCCTGCCCGCCATGGATGCGCCGGAAATCTCCGCCAAGCTGGGCCTGAACGTGGAGGCGGTGCTGGAGGACGTGGTGCACAATGTCCCCGCCCCCACCGGAGACCCCAACGCCCCCCTGCAGGCCCTGATCTTCGACAGCCAGTATGACCCCTATGTGGGGGTGGTGGTGCTGTTCCGCATCAAGCAGGGCACCATCCGCCGGGGCCAGACGGTGCGCATGATGGCCACCGGAGCCCAGTATACCATTCTGGAGTGCGGATATCTCAAGCCCCTGGGCAACGAGCCTACGGACGCCCTCCAGGCCGGCGAGGTGGGCTATTTCACCGCCTCCATCAAAAACGTCAAGGACACCCAGGTGGGCGACACCATCACCGACGCCGAATGCCCCGCCGCCGAACCTCTGCCCGGCTATCGCCCGGCCCAGTCCATGGTCTACTGCGGCATTTACACCGAGGACGGCAGCAAGTACCCCGACCTGCGGGACGCCCTGGAAAAGCTCCAGCTCAACGACGCCTCCCTGACCTTCGAGCCGGAAAGCTCCGTGGCCCTGGGCTTCGGCTTCCGCTGCGGCTTTTTGGGGATGCTGCATATGGAGATCATCCAGGAGCGGCTGGAGCGGGAGTTCAACCTGGACCTGGTGACCACCCTGCCCAGCGTCATCTATCATGTATACAAGTCCGACGGCACCATGGTGAAGGTGGATAACCCCCACAACTATCCGGACCCCACGGTTATCGAGCACGCGGAGGAGCCCTATGTGAAGGTGTCCATTATCAGCCCCAACGAGTATGTGGGCAACATCATGCCCATGTGCCAGGACCGCCGGGGCGAGTTCAAGGATATGCAGTATCTGGACACCCACCTGGTGGAGCTGCACTATCAGATGCCCCTCAACGAGATCATCTATGACTTTTTCGACACGCTGAAGGCCAACACCAAGGGCTATGCCTCCCTGGACTATGAGCTCTCCGGCTACCGTCCCAGCGAGCTGGTGAAGGTGGATCTGCTGCTCAACGGCGACGGCGTGGACGCCCTGAGCTTCATCGCCCACAAGGACAAGGCCTATCCCCGGGCCCGGCGGCTGTGCGAAAAGCTGAAGGAGAACATCCCCCGCCAGCTCTTTGAGGTGCCCATCCAGGCGGCTATCGGCGGACGGATCATCGCCCGGGAGACAGTGAAGGCCATGCGCAAGGACGTGCTGGCCAAGTGCTACGGCGGCGACATTACCCGCAAGAAGAAGCTGCTGGAAAAGCAGAAGGAAGGCAAGAAGAAGATGCGGAACCTGGGCACGGTGCAGGTACCCACCGAGGCCTTCATGGCGGTTCTGAAGCTGGACAGCGATTGATAACAGGAGGCGCTCATATGGAACAGGCCACGTTTGACGATTTCATGAAGCTGGATATCCGGGTAGGCACCATTGTGGAGGCCCGGCCCTTTGAAAAGGCACGCAGGCCCGCCTATCAGCTGCTGGTGGACCTGGGCCCGGAGCTGGGGCAAAAGCGCTCCAGCGCGCAGATCACCCAGCAGTATGCCCCGGAGGACCTGGTGGGCAAGCAGGTGCTGGCGGTGGTGAATTTCCCGCCCCGTCAGATCGCCGACTTCTTCTCCCAGGTGCTGGTGCTGGGCACCTACTCCCAGGGCGGCGTGGTGCTCATCACCCCGGACAAGCCTGTGGAAAACGGCGACCGGCTGGGGTAAAATAGGAGGTATCGCATATGGCCGGATTCGGCGTTCTGATTGTTTCGGGTATATTATCGGCGATTTTCCTGTTCTTCATCGCCGTGTTCGCCGCCGCGGCGGCGTATATCATGGCCAGCTATGTGCTGGAGGGCTTTTCCATCGCCTGCATGCGCAAAAAAGCGGGCGACGCACATACATTCCCTGCCTGGATTCCCTTTTACAGCAAGTATCTGCTGGGAAAGCTGGCAGACCGGCGGGTCATGGGCGCCGTGTCGGCCCTTCTGACGCTTCTGTCCGTCTGCCTTTGCGTCTATTTCTACGTCTGCCGGGAGCTGAATACCCTTTGGTTCATCCTCCTGCTGATGGCCCTGTTGGCAGTCTTTATCCTGGACACCCTGATCGCCCACCGGATCTATAAAAGCCGCGCCGGTAAATATGGGGACGTCCTGACCGTGTTCACCGTTTTATCCCTGGGCCTGCTCCGCCCGGTGTTTCTGTTTGCTGTCCGCAATCGGGCAGCGGAGAGCGTGCCGGCCCCGGAGTGTGGAAATTGAGTAAAAATCCCGGAAGGAGATGTGATAGCATGGCCGAGGAAAAGCTGTTTATTGAGGCATCCGAAGAGGATGTGCCGTCCATTATCGCCCTGCGGCAAAGAATCTGGGACACCACATACCGAGGCGTTTACCCCGACAGCATGATAGATAACTTTGACTGGGACTGGCACAGGGAAATGGAGCTGCTGAGGGTCCATCATCCGGCGTATTCTGTGTACTTGGTCCGAAAGGACCGGCAGGACATCGGCTACCTGACGATAAACGAAGCCGATGTAATCACCCTGCAATCCCTGTATATTTCCGCCGAATACCAAAGACAGGGGATCGGCCGGCAAGCGTTCGATTTCGTGAAAGCGTATTGCAGAGCGCACCATGCCGCCTCCTTTGTCTGCCACTGTGTCCCGGAGAATCTTAACGCCCGCAGCTTCTATGAGCGCATGGGCGGCAAGGTGATCGGGCAGGACCTGACAAACGAGGAACGGTGGCAAAACTCTGTCACTTATCGGTTTACCCTGACACAATAAAATTGCTCAAAAGAAAGTTGAGGATCACCTATGAACAACATCACGAAAACCGCTATGATCACCATCTGCGGGCGGCCCAATGTGGGCAAGTCCAGCCTCACCAACGCCCTGGTGGGGGAGAAGATCGCCATCGTGTCCGACAAGCCCCAGACCACCCGCAACCGGATCTACGGCGTGGTGAACCGGGAGGATACCCAGTTTGTGCTGCTGGACACCCCGGGCCTGCACAAGCCCCGGTCCCGGCTGGGGGACTACATGGTGAAGGTGGTGCGGGAGAGCCTGCAGCAGGTGGAGGCCGCGCTGCTGCTGGTGGAGCCCATCGCCCATGTGGGGGAGCCGGAGAAGATCCTGCTCCAGCGCATCACCGAGGAGGGCCTGCCCTGTGTGCTGTGCATCAACAAGATCGACACCGTGGAGAAAAAGGACGACCTGCTGGAGGTTATTGCCGCCTACAGTGCCGTGTATCCCGGGTTTGACGCCATTATCCCCATCTCCGCCCGCACCGGCGACGGTTTGGACGACCTGATGGCCCAGCTGCAGATCTATGCCACGGCAGGCCCCCAGCTGTTCCCCGACGGCATGACCACCGACCAGCCCGACGCCCAGGTGTGTGCCGAGATCGTCCGGGAGAAAATGCTGCTGTGCCTGGAAAAGGAGATCCCCCACGGCACCGCCGTGGAGATCACCCGCTTCACCGAGCGGGAGGACACCGGCATCGTCGACCTGGACGTGACCATCTACTGCGAAAAGGCCAGCCACAAGGGCATCATCATCGGCAAGCACGGCGCTATGCTCAAGCGCATCAGCTCCCTGGCCCGCCGGGACATCGAGAAGTTCATGGGCGCCAAGGTGTACATGGAAACCTGGGTAAAGGTCAAGGAAAACTGGCGGGATAATGTGAACTTCATCCGTGCCAGAGGGTACGACGAGCAGTAACTCCGGCCAGAACCTTCCACTTATGACGCGGCAAAACCGCGGCACACTATAGGTGGAGGTGAGACGTATGGAGGGGCGATGGGACCTGTTCTGGGCCACCGGCGCGCCGGAGGCGTATTTGCTGTATAAGGAGGCGGCGGGATGCAGCCGGAACGATTTGTGACCTGCGGCCTGGTGCTGCGGGAGACCGATACCCGGGACGCGGACAAGATTCTCACCGTGCTGACCCCGGACCGGGGAAAGCTGGCGGTCATCGCCCGGGGCGCCCGGCGCAAGGGCAGCCGCGTGGCCGCAGCCTGCCAGCTGCTGGCGTATTCCGAGATGACCCTGTATGAAAGGGGCCAGTGGACCATGCTGGACGCGGCAAACACCATCGAGCTGTTCGGCGGCCTGCGGCAGGACCTGACGGCTCTGAGCCTGGCGGCGTATTTTGCCGAGTTGACGGAGGCAGTGGCCGACGGCTGCGGCGGCGACGTACTGCCGCTGCTGTTAAACGCCCTGTACGCCCTCAGCGCCCTGCGCAAGCCGCCCCAGCTGGTAAAGCCCGCGTTCCAGCTCCGGCTCATGGCCCTGGCCGGGTACGAGCCCATGGCCGATGCCTGCGCCCTGTGCGGCGCGCCGGAGCCGGAGAACCCTATGCTGGACGTGGTCCACGGGGTGGTCCACTGCGGCAAATGCCGGGAAAAGGGGGGACTGTCCCTGCCGCTGACGGCGGCGGGGCTGGCGGCCCTGCGATACATCCTGTACGGCGACGCAAAGCGGCTGTACAGCTTCGCCCTGCCCCAGCCGGGACTGCGGGCCCTGGACCACGCATCGGACGCCTATGTCACCGCCCAGCTGGAGCGCAGCTTCCGTACCCTGGACTACTACAAATCCATTCTTCCGCAAGAGGAAACAAAATATGAGTGAATTATTTGAAAAATCCATCCGCACCCTGGAGCTTCCGGCGGTGCTGGAAAAGCTGGCGGCCAAGGCTGTCAGCCAGGCGGCCAAGGACCGATGCCTGAAGCTGACCCCCTCCACCGATACGGAGGAGGTGCTTCGGCTTCTGGACGAGACCGACGCCGCCAAGGAGCGGCTGGGGCTCCACGGCAGCCCGTCCTTCTCCGGGGTGAAGGATGTGTCCGCCGCCCTGACCCGGGCCGATCACGGCGGTATGCTGAACACCCGGGAGCTGCTGAACATCGCCGGGGTGCTGACCGCCAGCCGCCGGGTGGCGGACTACGATGCCCAGCGCCAGGGGGAGGAGACGGTGCTGGACCGCCTGTTCACCTCCCTGCACACCAATAAATACTTAGAGGAGCAGATCCGCTCCGCCATTCTGGATGAGGAGACCATTGCCGACACCGCCAGCAGTGAGCTGGCGGATATCCGGCGGAAAATGCGGCTGGCCGCCTCCAAGGGGCGGCAGATCCTGCAGCGCATCATCTCGTCGCCGTCCTATGCCAAGGTCCTGCAGGAGGCCCTGATCACCCAGCGGGACGGGCGGTTCGTGGTGCCGGTAAAGGCCGAGTGCAAGGGCAGCATGCCTGGCCTGGTACACGACGTCTCCTCCTCCGGGGCCACGCTGTTTGTGGAGCCCATGGGCGTGGTGCAGGCCAACAACGAGCTCAAGGAGCTGGAGGCCCGGGAGAAAAAGGAGATCGACCGCATCCTGCGGCAGCTGTCCGCCGCCTGCGCCGGGTCCATGGAGAATATTCTGTGGGACTATGACATTCTGGTGCACCTGGACGTGATTTTTGCCCGGGCGCAGCTGAGCTATCAGCTGAACGCCAGCCGTCCGGAGGTCCGCCGCCGGGGCGGCGTGGCCCTGCGCCGGGCCCGGCACCCGCTGCTGGACCAGGCCAAGGCAGTGCCCATCACCGTGGAGCTGGGTGAGCAGTTCGACACCCTGGTCATCACCGGCCCCAACACCGGCGGCAAGACCGTTACCCTGAAAACCATCGGCCTTCTGTGTCTGATGGCCCAGTGCGGCCTGCATATCCCTGCCGACAGCGGCAGCGCCGTGCGTGTATTCCACCGGGTGCTGGCGGATGTGGGCGATGAGCAAAGCATTGAGCAGAGCCTGTCCACCTTCTCCGCCCATATGTCCAACATTGTGCAGATCCTGCGGGAGGTGGACGACAAGAGCCTGCTGCTGTTCGATGAGCTGGGCGCCGGTACGGACCCGGTGGAGGGCGCAGCCCTGGCCATTGCCATCATTGAAAGTGCCCGCAGCCAGGGAGCCCTGATCGCCGCCACCACCCACTATGCCGAGCTGAAAACCTTCGCCATGACCACGGCGGGGGTGGAAAATGCCAGCTGCGAGTTCGACGTGCAGACGCTGCGGCCCACCTATCGGCTGCTGATCGGCATTCCCGGCAAATCCAACGCCTTCGCCATCTCCCGGCGGCTGGGGCTGGACGAATCCGTCATCCAGGCGGCCCAGGCCCAGATGGACAGCGACTCCGTCCGGTTCGAGGACGTGCTGACCCAGCTGGAGGAAAAGCGCCAGCGGCTGGAGAAGGCCCAGGCCGAGGCCGACCGCCTGTGGCGCCAGCGGGAGGAGGACGCCCGCAAGGCCCGGACGTTCCGGGAGCAAATGGAAAAAGCCAAGGACAACGCCCGCACCAAGGGCGAGGCCGAGGCCAAGCGCATTGTGCGTCAGGCCCAGGCCCAGGCGGACGAAATTTTCGCCCAGCTGGACCAGCTGCGCCGCCAGCAGCAAAAGCAGCTCAGCTTCCAGGAGCTCAACGACGCCAAAGCCGCCGTGCGGCACAGCCTGAACCAGGCCCAGGACGCCCTGCACATCCACGACCAGCCCCAGGAGCCTGTCTATACTCCCAGCCGTCCCATTGAGGTGGGGGACCTGGTGGAGCTGCCCGGCGTAAAGATGGCCGCATCGGTGCTGGCCGTCAACAACGACGGCACCCTGCTTTTGCAGGCTGGAAAGATGAAGATGACCGTCAAGGCCCAGCAGGTGCGCCTGCCGGAGGGCCAGCCCAAGAAAAAGCCCGCCGCGCCGGCCTCCGGCGGCAGCGCCAAGCTGAATCTGCAATCCCGGGCCGCCTCGGAGCTGGACATCCGGGGCTATGAGACTCTGGAGGCCGAGAGCGTGGTGGAGAACTATATCGACAGCGCCGTCATGGCCAAGCTGGGCACCGTGACCATCATCCATGGCAAGGGTACCGGCGCTCTGCGCAAGGCCGTTCACGAGATGCTCAAGCGGAACAAGGCCGTCAAGAGCTTCCGACTGGGCCGGTATGGCGAAGGCGAGGCCGGAGTCACAGTCGTTGAGCTGAAATAACGACTGCGGTTTGTGGATTCCGCCAAAAGGGTCAAACATTTTTTCAGACCTTACTTAAAGAATTTGTAGCTTTGGACATTGCTTTCTTTCACCGATTCGGTATAATATTATAGTGTGAGAGAAGTATGTCCCCGCATTTTTCGAAAATGCTTCATAAAAGGAGTGCAATGGAATGTTTACACAGGAAGTTACCGTGAACAATGAGGTGGGTCTGCACGCCCGTCCTGCCACCTACTTCATCCAGAAGGCCAATGAATTCAAGAGCGGCATCTGGGTGGAAAAGGATGAGCGCCGGGTGAATGCCAAGAGTCTGCTGGGCGTTCTTTCCCTGGGCATCGTGAAGGGCACCACCATCACCCTTATCGCCGACGGTCCCGACGCCAAGGAGGCTGTGGAATCCCTGACGCAGCTGGTCAGCGATCAGCTGGGCGAGTAAACCAAGAAGAACAATGCCGGAGGCGGCTGCCTCCGGCATTGTTGTTTACGTCTCCATATGCCGCCCCAAAAAGGCGGATACGGTTTGGGCCAGCTTGTACTCCCCCTCGCCGGGGATCTGCGCGTCCGACGACAGAAACAGCACCAGGCCCAGCACATCCCCCTCGCAGAGAATAGGCGCCGCCACAGCCACCGTGTAACGGTCGCTGCTGTCGGAGACGGGCAGCGGCCGCCCGGAACCCTGATACTGATAAATGCTGCGCTGTTCCATAACCTGAGCCAGGGCGTCGGACAGCGGCTTGCCCAGCAGCTCCCGCTTGCCGGAGCCGGTGATGGCGATGATGGCGTCTCGGTCGGTCACGGCGGCGGTAAAGCCGCTGCTGCGGTTGAGCACATCGCAGAACTGTGCTGCAAAATCCTCCAGCCCGCCGATCAGGGAGTATTTCTTAAAAATGACCTCCCCCTCCCGGGTGGTGTAAATCTCCAACGGGTCGCCTTCGCGGATACGCATGGTACGGCGAATCTCCTTGGGGATGACCACCCGCCCCAGGTCATCAATACGTCTGACAATGCCTGTAGCTTTCATATATCAAATTCCTCCAGTCGATGCAAATGTTGCACAGATAGTATCCGCCTGCCAAAGGCCGGCTATGCAGATATTTCCTGTTTCCTGTTTTTGGAAAGCCGCGCCGCGAAAAAATGCGCATGCCGCTTGAACTCGAACTAATTCCTTGATTTGGCCCTTGATTACTTCCTCGTTTAGCTGTACAATTTTCTCGGACATAGTTTGCTGTCTCCTTTCAGAATGGTGTGTCGTGACTTCATTCTACCAGAGCCTGCAAGCTATGTCTCCTTTTTTGCTCTTTTCAATTTGCGCAACTTATTGGACCTGTTGACAAAAGCAAAAATTCTGCTGGAACCCACAGTGGTTCCAGCAGAACAGTAAATTTGGGGATAGCGAAAGATGGCATTTACCATCCTCTTGAGGTTTAGGGCCATGGCGGCAAGGAGGCATTCTTCCGTAGCTGCAAGAATGCCCCTTTTTCGAATCCTTGAAATACAGTGTTCCCGCTTCAAGACGGAGAAGCTGCCCTCGGCCCAGATTTT